>ENA-OPWL01000089-OPWL01000089.1-human-gut-metagenome-genome-assembly--contig:-NODE-89-length-48185-cov-3.196073_pt1 | contig 48185 bp, 41 predicted proteins | sample MGYA00241508_ERZ502008 | MGnify/ENA primary metagenome ERZ502008 (study PRJEB25962, sample SAMEA2043046) | human gut metagenome | biome: human gut; feature: human-associated habitat; material: faeces... | reverse complement strand
ATACGACCGTCAAGGAATGTACGGATATTCGCATCTGCCCAGCCGCCAGTGTTGGTGGAGCCAGTATTCAAAGCCATTTTCTGACCAAGCAGTCCAGCCTGAATAAAGGTGATAGAACAACGCTTGTTGGAATTGTCGCTCAGGTAATACCGTTTAAAGCCACAAGCCTCGAAGGTGAAGTCCTCATGTGTCCATGCGGCCAACTTCCGGCAGGCAGCATCACCCAAGTCGGTATACCAGAGCTTGCCCCAGTAGATCGTACCCTTTGCGTAACGCTCGTAAGCGCCGTCGTCTGCCTTAGCACAACCAAATACCAGAGTGGCATTTGTCTGTGTAGTGCGAGTACGGTTCAGCTGAATATAGCCAATCTCAGCAGCAGTGGTATTTGCCGCATAAACGTGAATACCATTTTCGCCCTTAGTATGGCGCAGAACGATCATATCACGAGAACCAAGATGTGCGCCGGCGGTGGATTCAGTACCCCAGGCAACCTTAGAGCCATTGTTGACCCAGAAGCGGAAACCATTCATGCCGTTGGTCTGGAAGCACTGAGCAATCACAGAGTTTGCGGCAGAATCTTCGTTGATTCGATAGTCCAGTGCCATAACCCAGCTGCGGTCCTCAGACAACAGAGATACGCCGGTATCGACATAATTCTTGCCAGTAAAGATCTTCGGTTCGTTGAACAGAACTTTCTCTTCTACGTCGCTAAAGGTGAAGTCATTACCCATCTTGATAGTGATAGCGTCTTTGTCAGAAACAACACTCTGCTCCAGATTCACCTTGGTCATTGCATAAATCTCAACAGGGCGTAGGTCACTCAGCTGCTTGTCTCTGAAATAACCGCTGACATATTCGCATATATCGTAAACAGCATTGATATCCTTGTCGCCATTAACATAGCCGCCCTTGTCCCAGCCACTGAACAGATAATACTTATAAGCAGTCTCTTCGCTGGTATAGGTCGGAGTGTCGCCATCATACAGAACCATAGAGCCATACGGAGCAGTTGTCTGCTGTAGAACAGCGCCACGATTCATATAGCGCACACGATACTGACGCACAGATTCATCGTACACAGCAGTGACAGTCCGATTCTCAAAGACAGGAGTGAACTCTGTGTCCCAGCCACTGAATGTAAATACCGTACTGATGGTACTCGGGAAGGTAGGTGTCGGGATCGGATTGTCAGAGCGGGTCACAGGGTCAACTGCACGCTCGCCCTTGTCAATATACTGGATATCCAGAACAGTGCCATCCTTATTCACGAACTTCCAAGCGTACTGGTTAATCATGGTGTTGTAAGTGATCTCCAAGTCAGGCCAGCGCTCTGTGTACAGCAGCTTCTCACGCTCACGGATGATGGGCACATGCACTTTGCCTTCCACGACAGAATGGTCAGTGTTGTAGCCATTTTCATCCAGACCGCTCATTGCGTACAGGCGATTCAGCAGGGAAGTATCAGCCAGTTCCCAATCAATGCCGGTGATACGCACACGGTTCAGGTTAATGCACTTGCCCAGCATATCTTTCAGATCGATGGTTGCACACTTCTCAACGGTCAGCGTAGTGATATTGGTGTAATCCTCAACTGTCAGGTCAGTCAGATAGTTCAGGTTCTTTGCGGTCAAGCTGGCGATTGCAGGCAGGTGGGCGATTTTGATCTTGCCGCCGCTTGCAAAGGATACACCGGTAATACCAGAGCCGTCAGCATAGAACTCGGTCAGGCTGGTGCATCCGGTCAGACCAATAGATTTCTTCAGGTTCGGCACGTTCTGCAGGTTCAAATGTTCCAGCAGAGTGTTATTACCAACAGCGAAGTCGGTCATGTTCGTATTCTTATAGCCGCTCACACCGGAACCGACTTTCAGTTCAGTCAGCTTAACACCATGGCTGAAGTCAACATAGCCGGGATAGAAGCCAGAGATATCACCAATGCTCTGAATGATAGAAGCATTATAGATATAAACTTCAGTATCGTTCATTGCGGTGATGGGGCATTCAATCGTGTAGGTCTGTCCGCGCTTGCCACGCACCTTCACAGGGTTGGAGCCGTACAGAACAGAGACGTAGGTATCAGCGTAGGGTGTGATATGGAAGGTGCCATCCGGCTTCACGCCAGTCCAGTTGGTAGGAGTATAACCACGAATGGTCATATCATCACTGGTTGCAGCAGAACCGGAATACTTAGATGCCATGTATTTTTCCTGATAACGCTGGAACTGCCGACGCTGATGCCGCTTGTTGCCATGCATCATGGGCAGATAGCTGGTGGTATTGATGGTGGGATCTTCGTAGGTGCGGAAATATTTGCGCCGCATATCCATGATCCAAAGCTTTTCGGGCTTCACATCCTGATATTCCTCGAACTTTTTCAAAATACGAGTTGCACTCCATGCCAGCGCATTCTCACGGTTGCGGAACATCGCTGCCATCTCATCAGGGAACAGGTCACGCAGCTTGCACCACAGTTTAGAGTCAGCAGCGTTGAACACATTCTTTGTGCCAATAGTATCAGTGTCCTCGTAGCCATAAGTTAGAGTCAGACCACCCTCGTTATCATTGCCCATGGCGGTATCGTTATCGTAGTCAAAGCAGAAGTCCCAGTGAACCAAATCGCTGGTGTGCGGGAACACGTTCTTTGCACGGTTATCGACCATGGTGTGACGCTCAGTAAACAGATAATGGAAAATAGCAGAATCCAGATCGAAGTGATCCTTGAAATGCGCCTTAAATTCCTCATCATCCGCATTCACCACCCAGTTCTGAGCTGTGATCCACGCCTGTTTACCGGCCTCGATCTCTTCCTCAGTACAGGCAGGGTTGCTGTAACGGAACTCAAAGGAGTGTTCGCCGTCCCAAGTTTCCTGTGAGAAATCGCCGCTCAGGAAGCGGGTTTGCTCATCGGCGTTGTTGTCGATCTCAACGATAAATTCCTTGTGGTTCTCTGGGTCCATACCCATCGTATCTTTGTTCTTTTTGGAGTTGCCAATGTCGCCGCAGGCATAGAAGTGCCACTGACCATCGTTAAATACGGTCGCATTGGTGGTATCGGTCTCCTGAATAAACACGACACAGGGATAGAACGCCATGGTATCACGCACTTTTGGATTATCCTTCTTAGCCTGACGCACATAGGGGTTGAACTTATTAAAATCGTCTGCCAGCAGGGCGTTATTTGCATTCTCAGAGGAAGCAACATTGACTTTGATGTTAAAATACTTCTCAGGAACGCTGTTTTCGGTCAGTGCATAGGTGTCGCCGGTAGTGTCGTCACCAAACGTAAAGCCGCCCTTGCAGTTGATGTCAATGTTTCGGGCAGATGCACCATAGTGGTCGGAGCTGGTGCCTTGACCCTTGTGGGAGCCGGTAGCAGTCCAGTTATCCTCCTTAGCACGACCATTCTTATAGATTTGCTGGATCGTAGTGTTGGCGACCTCGTTCTTCTTGCCGGTAGTGAAAGTAGGTGCAGAGATCTTGATGATACGCAGATCGGGGCACTTCTCTGCCAGCAAGTCGGGGGTCAGTTCGCCGCTCGCATCTGTAATGTCGTTGCGCATATAGCGAGAGACCATCTCTTCGGCGTTCTTCGCATCGGCAATAAAGTTATCCAGAATCTCATCATCCGTCAGGTTCATACCGTAGCTCTTCATGCGGTACACGATAACGTCACAATCGTCAGAGCCAATAGTAATGCCAACGGGAGCAGCCTGAGTAAAGCTGTCGCTGGTATCATACAGTGCAACACGGCAAGGGATACCGTCACACCACAGAACCATCTCGCGGAACTGTTTGTCCGGCAGAATATTGAACTCGAACTCGAGAAAATCGTCCTCACAGATGGGCAGATCAATACTGTTCTGGTGGCTGGTTAGCGTAACCTTCTGAGCCTGAATGTTCAGACCAACACCGCCATTCAAGCAAGTCACGGCAGTAGCATCATAGTTGCGGACGTTCGTGGTCTTAAACACCAGCTTGAAATTCTTGCCGCTCTTCTTTGCATCGTCTGCGAAAAGCTTATAGCTGATGGTAGCAGTTGTGCCAGCTTTGACGCAGAAATAGGTGTCGCCATCTTCATCGATCTGATAGCCGCCGTTCACCCAGTCAAAGTTGTCGCTGACAGTCATCTTATTGCTGCCAGAACTCCACAGGCGGTTCACATCTGCGTTGCTGCGGCCAGTGGGGTTAAAGTCCAGCATCAGGCCGGTCTTAACGGGCTCAATGGTAATACCAAGGTCTTCAATCTTTGCGGTGATGCTCTTGATGGTAGCGCCGCAAGTAATGGTCAGAGTGTGGGTGCCAATATCAGAAGATTTAAAGCTCCAAGTCTGAGCAGTACGACCAACAGTCAGTGTAGAAGTCTTAATGCCGTCAACTTCAAGCGTAATGCTTGCAGTAGAAGAGGCCGGGTTATAGACAGTGTAAACAATGCCAGTGGTACTGTACTGTTTTGCAGTGAACTCCTTTGTGGCACAGCTGATGATCGGTGTGCTATTGCCTTCCTCTGCCCACATGATATCTTTATAAATGGTGTTGCTAGTCACAGCTTTGCCATTGATATTTGCTGTCATGGTCACTTCCAGCAGGTGAGCGCCGTGTCTCTGTGCCGGGATCGCATAGGTCATCTGTCTGCCGGTAACCGCAGTTGTAACACTACCAAGCTTTTTGCCATCCAGAGTAAAGGAAACGTCCTTATTGATATTTCCGTATGGAGTAAAGCGGAAAGTGACTTCACCACTATAAACCAGAGAATCATCGAAGATACTCTCCAGATAAAACTCGACAATATTGATATTCCAAGTCTTTGAACCCATACTGCCAACAGAGTCAGTGACCTGCAATTTGATCTTGTTGTCACCATTGTGCAGATACTGAGTGATGTCGAAGCTGTTCTTGCCCTGATAAACAGTCGAAGTTGCAACTTTTGTGTTGCCAACATACCATACGCCGGTAGCATCGCCCGTGTCTTCGCCAGAGTTATCCACAGAGGTAAAGTTGAACTCGACAGTTGCGGTGTCGCCCTTAACAACAGCGATAGAAGACTCGCCAATACGCTCAATGGTGATTGTAGAGGTACTACCACCGCCACCGCCGCCACCTTCAATAATAACAGTGGTCTTGACCGTGCCGTTCTCCAACAGGTTCAGCTTGGAATCTTCGTAAGTGATATCATACTCGCGACCAGAATTCTCATCTGGCTTAAAGTCTTTCAAGGTTTCCTGAATCTTAGCGATATCCGCATTGGCCAGGTCAACAGAGGTCTGAATACCACCAACCGTATTCTTCAGGCCGCTCACATCACTGGATAGCACGTCAACGGTCGTCTTGTCTGCTTTCTTATCGAGCAGTGCATCAGTAGCTTCCTTATTATAATAGGAGGACTTCAGTGTCTCCGGCAGGTCGCCAACACTGTCCTTCAGTTCCTGCACGGCGGCATCATTTGCGGTCTTGTATTCAGTCAGCTCAGTCTGGACAGGGGTCACAGCAGTGCTGATCTTATTGTCCACAATGCCGTTATACATGCTTACCCACTCAGCAGAAGGGTCAGTGTTTAACTTGATCTTTGTGATCTCTTCAGCACCATTCAGGAACGTCAGGGTGCGAGTATCGTTGTCATACTGCACATTGAAATTTGCCAGACCGTCCACGGCGGCAATCTCGCCACGCAGCATCGTAACAAAGCCATCAACCTCGTCCTTCTTATAGAACTGCGCCAGTTTTTCATCCACACTTGCAACTGCATTCTTTGCGTCCTGTGCGCTCTTCTCAGCAGCGGATGCGGCAACCTGTGCTTCGCCAACCTTCTGACTCATTGTTGCCAGGAACTGGGTATACCAGTCATTACCACTCGGATCGACCATTTGCTTGCCGGTCAGCGATTTCAGCACATTCAATCGGCCATTCGGGCGGGTGCGCCACAGGTAGCTCTTGGTTGTGCTTGTATTCGGGACATTCACAGCACCGGATGCCATGATCTCAAACTGCAGCTCGCCATCTTTTGCAGTAGCATCATTTGCTACCAGCCAGTAGAAGCGGATCTTAGTATTGCTGTAGCTCACGTTGATAGGGGAAGCGTAATTCTCTTCTCTGTCTGCATTCAGGTAGTGGATCTGAATCGTCATCTGAAGCAGGTCAATACCATCATAGTAACGCGGCATTTCAAACGGAATAACCTGCGAGTTGGATTCCTGTGTGATATTGATCTGATTTGCATCCAGCTGAATGTCTTTGTTTTTGTCGATGTAAGACCACTGGTCATCAGAATAATCAGCAAACCAGGTGTAATTGCCACTACGCTCAAATGTCTCTTCTCCGTTATCATCATACACGGCAATTTGGTCTTCGTCATTTAATTCCAGAGTTGCGACATCTATATCATCAACAGAAACATTTGCGGGGCTTGCGGCTTTTTTCGCAGCCAACCGCTTAGATTCTCCAAAAGATAGTGCCATTTGCTCACTCCTCTCTTATTGTTCATCTGCCGTAGTGGCAGTTAATTCGGGAAAATATTTATCAAACAAATTGTCCTGATAGAACGTATATTTGTTGTTTACGATATAAGTGTAATAGGGATAATAGCGGCTCATAGAAAGCGACATTGTGCCTTCGCCCAGATTCATAGAAATGCTCTTGATGATCCAATCCACGGGGGTCTTACCGCCCAGATATTTGGCAGCATACTGGATCTTTTCATTTACGTCGAGCCATGGTACCAGTCGTGTGGTCACACTCAGGCCGTCAGTCAAGCGGGCACGTTTCCACAGTTCGTATTGACAAACTTCCATAGCCGCGTCATCCGTAGTGTAATTCTCATAGTCTCCACCCGATAAAATTTCGGTTCTACGACCGATCTTTTCAATGGATAGCCGTGCATTGTACAGGTCATCAATATTGTTCGGGTCATTCACACAGATAAAAGCCATATTGTCGCAGTTATCTTCTGCCTTTTGAGCTTCGATCTCTTTGGTAGCCGGGATTTCGTCCACCAGTTTTGCCATAGCGTGGCTCTGCTGTTGGCCCAAAAAGTAGATACGGCCAGTATTCGGATTCCACTGGAGAACATAATACTTCGTTGCCTTAATACAGCCTGGGTCTTGAATAATATCCGAACCATTAGCATCAGTCAAAGAACGATACAACGTACTTGTTTTTGTCTCAGAGTGAACCTGTTCATTGCCGTCTTTGTCTTTAGGTTCCTTCCATGTAAATGTCAGCACTACCGTCATTGCGCCGCTTAATACATTACCGTTCTTATCCGTTTTGGCAGCTTCAACATTTGCAGGAGCAACAAAAGAAACTTTCGTTTCACTCGTCAATGTTGTTTTGGTTGCATCTAATACAAGGTTAAGTGTCTTATTTGTACCAGACCATCCTTTTACAGTTGCAGCTCCATCCGCTTCAATCGTCGCACCAAACACTTCGACACAGTTTCGAACAGCGGAATAATCCACCGTGGCCGATTCGCCATCGTTTGTCACAAGCTTCTCGAATATTTCTGGGTCAAGTACAGGCGGGTCGTCAAATCCACTGGGAATTTCTTTGCATACAAACACATCATCGTCAAAACGCATCTCAAACGGATAATACAGGTCACGCAATTCTGAGAGAATATCCCAAACAGTCGAGCCAGTATCATAATCCAAGTCGTGTGGAACAGTGCGGCTCCAATAGTCGATAGAATATTTCTTAAACTCCGTCTCATCTCTCAATACCGTCCAGATGGCATCACCGATACGAGTGCCTTTCTCAATGCGATGTGTACCACCAACCAGCTGTCCACCCAAGTCTCCGTTGATACGAGAAACCAAGTCAACACAGCTTGCCTGCACAGTGTTTTCTGTTGCGCTATATGTAAAGCCATTGGATGTAAATGTATAGCACCCCTCGTTGTACCAATAGATTTTTACACCATCAACATAAGAACTGTCAGCTGAATTGGAATAACTAAGGAACAGGTCATTATACAGCTCATTCAGCGCGGTCTTTGTGTCAATCACTTCTGCCTGAATGTCGTGCATGGAATGTCCTGCAAACACACTGGTTTTTCCGTATGTCTCCCTTAATTCGTCCTCACTCTAACCGGCAATAGCAGAAACATCCACCTTGCCAAGCGTAACTCCGTTCAGAACCATACCTTCAACAGCAGCAATCATCCCATGGACATGCATTTTGTTACCGTACACGAAACTATCGATGCCTGATTTATCTACCTCAAGGATATTGGCAGGGGAGAGACCGCCGCTCATTGACTTCGCTTTTATTGCCACAGCATCCAGATAAGCCCAGATATCATCCTTCACAAGCGGCACAAGTCCGTCTTTGGTCTGCAGCATTGGTGTAAATGCGATATAAGGTCCATCTTGACAAATTGAGTCATCACTTCCCAAAACTGTAGAGTAATCACCAAGTTTGGTGTACCATTCCTCTGCTTCAGCTGGGTCATCCGGTGGCGTGCCGTCATTGATCTGGTCAAAGAACGTATGATACTTTGAGATATTGGCTCGTGTCCACACCAGCACATCTCGATTCAGATTGTCGATATTGCCGTATTTTGCATAGCCTCTCTCTGTGATATCCTGAATCAAGTCATCATAATTCTTTTCGGCAAGCTGATAATCCGCATTCGCCTTGATCATCTCGTCAATGCTCTTAGAGCCGCTGATTTTAGACATTCCTCTTCCTGACAGACCAATGAATACACGCACATTTTTACTGATCCAATCCTCTTCCGTTAGGCTGGAAATGCCGCTCTTCTTACCCAGATACAGGGTCACATTAAAGGTTCGCCGCACATCAGATTCTGAGTCGATAGAAATAGAACCATCGATCACAAGACCTTCCAAACTATCAATTGTAATAAAATCTTTGTTCAGCATATCAATGCGGCAGTAAATATTAGATGAATGATTGTTCAATAGCGCCAGGTCTGCGTCAGTCGGAAGGTATGTCATACGCTGCCTCCTGGCTGATAATCACTCAGCCCATTGTTATACATGTCGCTCTCACTCTCTGCGTCACCGAGCTCCACAAAGTCGAACTCCAATACGCCCTTATCGTAATGGTCAGAGCAGGAAATAGACACATTGCCATTGACACCAATCAGCCATCTTCGGCCATCAAACATCTTCAGCAGCTTTGCACTGCCATTGGTCAGCCATTCGCTCAGTTCATCACGGAACGCATTACCGCCATTGATATCAAAGTCTTTCATCGTGTTATCAAAACGGATGCCGACACCAGAGAAGTGGCCGCTGTAATAGTTGGCTTCACTGCCAGCAAACAGATACGGATACTTACTTCCCATCGTCTCAACCACTGTAGCAGAACGCACCTTCTCAACACTATCCACCTTCGGCTCAAGGAAGATATGATAGGTCTTATTGCCGTCAGTGATCACTGCACCGTCAAAGTCACTCACAACACTGGCCTTTGCATAACCAAGCTCAATGCCATTTGCAACAGGAGCTACGGCGTACTCGTAATCCGTTTTGCGGCCAATGGCGTACAGGTCAGTATAATCGATCATCACATAGCCATCATCAGCGCTGTACATGTAAAAATCATTGAAGTCCTTTGTCTCCAGATCCTGATTCTTTGTTGCTGATACCTCAACACGATAATATTTCATGTCGTTCAGGAAGGTCTCAGAGAACCACTCCTTATACTCGCTGGAACTTCTGAATTCGTCGGTCGATGTAAAATCACTTGATGCCTTGATGAACTTGCGGTCAGCGGTATATGCAATCAAACAGAACGCTTTGTCCTCAGATTTGAACTGGAAAGAAAGAACTCGATTCTTGTCGATATAATCCGAGGTCACTGCCTTATAGTTGCCCATCGGTTGACCAGTCGTTTTATTGATGTGGAGGTTTGACCAGCCCATCTTCATAATGACATGGTTCAGATCAATCTCTTCCTGATAAAGCGAAGTCCAGATTGCTGCGCCTTTCTTGCGCCGCTTGATTCGCAGGGCATTTGCACCACTGCTTCTTGTTAGGAAATACTGTGCGTGCATACTGATATTAGCCATACGATAATTATTCTGCACGGTGAATTCTACGTCATCCACATACTCTGGATAGTCAGTTCGGAACGCCTGTAAGCCAGTGTCCAGCTGATAGCCGCCAACAGATTCTGCCGTCGCTCTCAGATAGTACAGGGTATGGTTATCCAGTCCATCGATCTGAAACCCCTTCAATGAGTCGCGATAATAGTAGCTCACTGACTTTTTCAGCAGCTCGCGGTTCGCATCATAGAGCCAAAATTCATAACGATTGACTGATTCACCCTCCGATACCTTATACTTGTAAGAGAACTCAAAGGAATAAGAAGGGTAGGGGATAGTAGTCACGCCAGAGGAACTCAGGTCGTTCAGTTTGATTGTTGGTTCCTCGTGACAATAAAACAACAGTTTGTCAGAGTATTCTGAAAACAGATTCGTGCCTTTCAGTCGGCAGCGAATGATCATATAATACGGATCTTTGCGGTTCTCAAACGTGCCTGCCGGAATTGTAAAATATCGTGCCAGACCAGTGCCACCGGCAGGGAATGTACCAAACTTATACACGCCTTTTGAAAGCGTATCACCCTGCAAAATACTGCCCGTCGGAGTATCGAAGACGATAAGAGCAATGATATCAATGTCTGCGTATGCGGCAAACTGAAATGTATGATCCTTTGTGGCATCAAATGCGCCGATTTTAGATAGAATTGGTTTCAAGTTATCACCTCCGAATTATCCTTCGATATATAGCAAAGCTCACCATTGGTATTCACAGCCAGATTCAGTGCGGCCAGAAAATTGTCAACAGTGATTTCTGAAATCGTTTTATTGATATCTGATACGTTCGTTTTCAGGGTCGAGATGTTGGTATTTGCAGCCGAAATCTTGCGTGTCATATCTTGATAGTGATTGGATTCAGCCGTTTTTGCGTCATCAAGGTCTGTCCTCAACGAAGTAATATCAGAAGCATTTTTCTCAATGTTGCTTTTATTGTCGTATACTTGTTTCTTTGTGGCAGTATAATCTTTGTTTGTGAAACCACCAATATTATCATTGAAACCATTCATCGAGCGCCACAGACTAGCTACATCGTCGGCTTCTTTTGTTTCAAGAGCACTTACACGCTCAACCGCTGCGTTTGCAGTTGTGTCATCCGTATACTTTGTTGCAACAGCCCAGTCGCTAAATGTCTATTTTTCGGTTTCACCTCTTGCAGTAATACAGATATACAATGCACCACCGACACCGCCATAAATCCATAGATCATTCACATCGTATGGAGCAGTCGGTGTGTCAGTAAAAACACGGACTTTTTCTGTCGCAAGATCTCGTGCGGATGTTGCCATCGACAGTGCATTGATAACACCGGCATCAACAATTTCCATCCAGAAATACTGCTGTTTATCCTGGTCATATACCCAACGATAGCAAATGCCAGTCCTTTTATCATAGTAGATGTCGTTGACGTGCGCTTGTTTCTCTTCATCTGTCTTCCAATCTGAAGCAGGATAGTTGTATGTATGCGGATGACCATTTCTGTACCAAGTATTAATGGTATTTTTCAGCTGATCCTGAACAGTATCTTCTGTCTGCTGGGATTTGTCTTTCATCGACTCAAACTCGGCGTTCAAGCTATCAACACCGGTCACCAGAGATTTCACTGTCAAAATCTCAACGCTGGTATTACTCTCCGATACGATCAGGTTACGGAAGTTGCCCTGCAATGCAGTCACAACAACCTTCTGGCCCACAATGTAGTCGTGATTTGTTACAATGCCGTACTCGCCACCGAATACAGCGATTTTATAGTGCTGGTCTTCTTTTTCTGTAATCACTCCATAGGCGGACACGTCAAATTTTGCGTTCTTTACGGCGTGTTCGGCGGCAGAAGTCACCACCTCGGCCAGCACATCAGTTACTGATTTATCTGCCATCCTATTCCTCCTAATCAAAAATAAAAGCCGACCTGCTAGGCTATCCTAGTGGTATCGGCTGTAAAAACTATTACTTACCGCTTGCTTTGCATTTGAGCAACCTTAGTCGGTAACTTCTGTTTGATTTCATTTGCCAGAGCATCAGAGCTGCCAACGGGATTCGTGATAATAATATCGCCAATCGAAGTTGTAACATCTCCACCGCCGCCCTGAACAATCGGCTGAGAACCGTACTTTGCCATCTGCTTCTGGAACCATGCATCCGGGTTGCCGCCCATCTCGAACAGGCGAGAGGTGATATCAGCAGGAACAACACCATCGCCAGTCTCAAGGTAAGTGTACCGACCTGAATCCGGCTTACGAACCAGCATCTCAGGACCCTGCTCGTCAACGTTAGCCATGTGCGGGAACTTAGCAGACTTCAGACCATTTGCATGGCCAAACAGACTGCCAAAGAAACCGCCAATTGCAGCACCGCCAATTGCACCCAGAGGCCCAAGGAATGAACCAACGGCAGCACCGATACCAGCACCAGCAGCGGCTGTCACGCCCTTGCTTGGACCGGTATTCTGCTGTGTGCTCTGTTGTGCTTTTTGACTTGCTTCACTGATTGCGGCAGAAGTATCAGCAGCCTTCTTACCAACGGCTTCAAATGCATCGCCTGTGGTCGCCAAATCGTTTTTAATCGATGTAACGGCAGCTTCACATCCGGCCTTGATGGCGTTGTAAGACTGGTCCATCATCCAAGTCAGATTGGTGTTAATGTCCTTTGCGCCAGGCTCAACATTCGCCCATGCGTTGTCTGTCTCAGTGGACAGAGAACCGCCATTTCCAAACGTATTTGCTGCATCAGAGGTGATCTCGTCATAAGCACCGCCAATGGTCTGCTCAGTCATGTCTGCCAGATGAGTTACGCCAGCCTCGTTCATGCTCCAACTATTGTCAAAGCATGCACGCATATCGTACATCAGCTTCTGGGTGTCTTGACTGGTGTCAGCCCATGCCTGCTCCATTGTCTTTTGAACATTGGTACTCAGGGTCTTTACACCACCGCCAACCTTACTCCAGCTGTGACCGAATGCCTTGGAGATCTCGTTCATGGCCTTATTTGTGCTGTCAACAGAAGACTTATAAGACGCATTCAGCTTTTTGGCAATCTCTTCAGACATATCGCCAGAAGTGGAAGCAAGGCTGTTCCATCCGCTGGTATAAATCTTTTGCAGCGAATCGAACATCGTGTTGGTGACATCTTCAACCTGCTCGGCGCTAAGGCCGGTGTTTTCGTTCAGCGCATCAAAGGTGTTGTTCACCAGCTCATTCATCTTCTCAGACATCTTTTTGCTGGTTTCTTCAATATCCTTTGTGTCCAGACCGAGCTCGCCAGCCACAGATTTCCAGCTAGACTCAAAGTTGCTCGTCATAGACGAAATTTGGCTCTGGGTCGCCTTCTTTGTGTTGCTGGTGGATTCTGTCACTGTCTTAGAAGAGTTAATCTTACCGACCGTAGACATACGATATACAGTCTTAGTGGCCATATAAATCATGCTTTGAACGGCGGCAATAATCGGATTATCACTCTTCTTGAAGATGTCAGAGAGTCCAGACATAAACTCAGTTGTATCGCCAAGGATCTCGTCATACTCGCTCTTAAAAATCGAACCAACGCCAGCGGCTGCGGCAGCTGCAGCACCACTCAACTGAGCGCTCGGACCTTGGGCACTCATACCGGCACCGGCTGCGGCACTACCAGTCACTTCGGCCAAGCCCTTTGCCAGCCAGCCCTCGGGGTCAGCGCCAATCGCCATCAGGTTGTCGGTTTCCTTTGCAGGAATAACACCGTCGCCCTTTTCAAGGTAGGTCATGCGTCCCTGGTCTGGGTTACGAACAATCAGCTCTTCGCCCTTTTCATCAACGTTTGCAATCTGGCTCTTCTTAACGCCACGAGTACCCTTTGCATATTTCTTTGCTTGGAATGCGGGAGTAGGTTCATCAACCTGTGTATTGGAAACATTACTTGCAATCGAAGCAATCGTAGCAATTAGAGCAACTGCACCTGCAACAGCTGCGGCGGCAGCAATCCAACCAGCGATAGGAATGGAAGAAAGAGCAGCAGCAATCGCTTGCATCATAGCGGCCATGGCACTGCCAACGCTCGTCACCAGAGTACCAAGTCCGGCGAAGATAGAAGGGAAGAAGCTTACAACGCCAGACGAGATGGCACTACCGATAGACTGTGCGCCAGCCGCAATTGGGCCAAACATACTTCCGATGGTATCAACAATATTTAACAAACCACCATTAGCGACATTATTTGCTGTTGAGAATCCATTCGTAAAAAACCCAATAATATCAGTAAACAGGTTGCCTGTTTTACCAGAAATGGCATCACTTACACTATTGAAAATCCCGCTTATATCCCATAGATTTCCATTAGTTGCACTTAAAAGACGATCAAAGAAGTTACTAGACGTTCCTTCAATACTACGTGTACCAACAGATACATCACGACCGATGATTTTTAATTTCGCACTATTCCAAGAAATAAGATCATTGAAACTTTTTCTGTTCTTACCAGTGATCCAGTTCCACCCATCAGAAACAGCCTTGGCTGCCCCATCGAACATCTTCTTGAAACCGCCACCCAGATCAAAGTCGCCGTTTTCGCCAGTGAACATGTTCTTGATCTGGTTAAAAAGTCCAAAGATTCCACCGCCATCAGTGCTTACACCGCCAGAAGTAAAGAATGTTATAACGTCGTTAAGCGTTTTTAGTGTGTTGATTAGCTTTTCGAGATTTGTAATAGCATCACTGACATTAGTAGCAGACTGAATGTCACGCATATTGTCTAGGACACTACCCTTGAAACCGTCATAGTGACCTTCCATCTGCTCAAAGGTCATGGCCTCGAACTCGGCTGTGTATTTCAGCTTCTTCTGATAATCATCCCAGCTGGTGCCAATAAGATTATTGGTTTCCTGAACTTTATCCTTGAGCTTTTCCAGCTTGTCAATTTCATCTTTCTTCTTATACTCACGCTGTTTGTCAGACAGGTTTTGTCCGGCTTCACGAACGGCATTTTCATCTGCTTTCCATACGAAGCCCTGACCTCTGCCGCCATATACATGGACAGTCTTATTGGCCTTTGCTCGCTCGTACTCGTCCTGAAGCTTTGCCAGTTCAATTGCTCGTTCCTGTGCATCATTCTCTTCGTTAAGGGCATCAATTCGTTTATCGATGACATCAATCCAAGCATCACCCTGAATCTTTAGATCATTCGATTTGGTCTCGTTGAACTTTTCAAATACACCAATTAGGTCACTCAGGAGGCTCTTAATATTTCCGAGTGTTGTCTCGAAGTTTTTAGCTTTATCTTCTGCGCTTGTAAAGCCATCACCGGATGCAATGGCGGCATCTCTTAATTCACGAAGACGTTGAGCAAGTGCTTTTGTTTCGTCTGCGGCATCATACTCATCAATCATTGCGTTCAGTTTTGCAATGAAAAGTTCCTTATATGCTTCTGTATTGAACTTCAGCTGATTGCCTTCAAGACTCAAACACTTAATGTAATCATCATCGAGACTCATCAACTTCTGATAATTATCAATACTTAGGCCACCATAAGTGTTGTATTGAGAGACGATGTCGGAGATATCGGAGAAACCGCTTTGGAAATGATCAATCCTGTCGGTTGCATAATTCAAAGAAGAACCAATTCCATCAATGCACTCACGAATGCTCATCACGTTGTTTGCAATCTTGGCTGCAGCATCTTCAAAACCTTGTGCAAGATATGCTCCAGCAGCACCGCCAGTCTCACGGGCAGACGCCGCAAGTTCTTTCAGATGATCTGCAAACATCTGTTTAAATGCATCGCTGTTGTAGTCAACTTCTCCGGTTTCGGAATTCAGAGCACTAGCATATTTTGGATTTGTAAATAGGTCTGTGTTTTCATACAGATTACGAACAGCCTGATACTGCTTCTCAATGGCATCCATATCCAAGAAGCCAAAGTCGTTATCCTTTTTCTGTGTGCCAACATCGTAAAGATCAGAAAATGCGGATTTTATAGCGTCTGTCTTTTCCTTGGCCTCGTCCATCGCAGTGCCGTAGCCCTTGATGGCGTCAGTCAACTGCTCGAAAGAGATGGTTGTTGTGTCTACATTCTGATCAAGATAGTTCAGAATTTTATTCATCTCATCAGCTGATTTTCCGCCATCTTTTGCGGCATTCGCTTCCTTGAGTTGTTCCTTCACAAACTTACGGAACTGCTCTACATTGATTTGGAGCTTATCGCCCTGCTTTGTCAGACAGGCCGTAAACTTATCGTCCAGACCAACCAAAGACTTTGCTGTGTCAGCACATAGATAACCATACTGGTTATATTCCTTCATTGCCTTATTTAAGGTATCGAAGGCAGAAGCCACATCAGTTACAGATTTGGCAGTATTCTTATTCCGGTTCTTGGTTTCCTTATCAAAACCATTCATGTGCTGACGGAACTTATCCGAATTGCCCATGATTTGGTCAACAGTTGCGTCCAAAATATCTAAACCAGAAGCAAGGCCAGCATAGACTTCCTTAGTCTTTTCTGGGTCAACAGACCATGCTGCATCTCCATTTGCCAAGAACTCTTGTGCTGCAGCGGCTGTCATAGATGCTTTTGCAAACTCGCCAAGGGCAGGACAGACCCGTTCAGTCAAAGCTGTTGCTTGGTCTTCTGTTGCCTTGGTTGCATCCTCGACAGCATCCTTCTTTTCGCCCTGAGCAACCTTTACAAGCTCCGCATTTGCTTTCTCAACAAGAGCCATGGCCGCAGACTGATACTGAGCGGCAATCATACCCTGATACTTCTCGGTATTCATCTGAAGCTGACCATCAACGAGTTCGAGACAACTCAGATACTCGAAGTCTTCATTAAGAAGAGTTTGGAGCGTGTCCGCACTCAAATAGCCATATTTATTGTACTCCTCAATAGCGGTGGTCGCATTCTTATAAGCAGACTGGATCTCGTCGATTTTATTAGAGATTGTATCCATCTGCTGTGCTGATGCAGCGATGCCATTCTGAGCATTCTCAATGCCACCAAACAAACCATTCTCTTCGCCAGCTTCTGCAACACCCTGAATGGTTGTGCCATATTTATTTGCAGCAGCGGTCAGCGTATCGAGTGCCTGAGCTTGTTCGTCAGTTAGCTGTACGCCATCCTGAGATAGACCAACAACATCAGAAACAGTCATTTCGCCAGAACTTTTACCAAGAGAATCAGCAAGAATCTCAAACGCACTCTTGATGTGATCTACATAACGAACCGGAGCAGAACTGCTTCCGTCAGATTCGCCAGAAGGACCATTCTCCAAATCATTATAAAGCTGGTTGTAAACCGCTTCGATGTTGTCTTTACCTTCCTGAGCCGCAGCTTGAGCGTCGTGCATGGATTTGCCAACATAACGGCTCAAATTGCCATTATCATCAACAGGAGTCAAGTCAGCATCAGGACCATACAGGTCAATCAAGTCATTTTTGATATCTTCATTACTGTCTCCAGATTGAGCCAGTATATCAGCGGCACTGTATACGCCACCATTTGGGTCTTTTCCACCAGCAACACCGGCGATCATACCCTTGACCTGCATCATCACACCATTGATATTTTGCTTTAAGCCAGTGGCATCTAACTCCATTAGCTTATCAATATCGAGTTTTCCATTCTCGTCATAGCACTGTTCAACGATTGTGTCGATATAGTTCCACAGCTGGTCTTCCGTCAGAGGAACAAGACCACTATCTGTCTGAAGCATCGGAGTAAACGCAAACGGATGTTCCGTGCCATCTTTATCGGAAATGGTATCCCAAGAGCCAAGAACGGTAGAATAACTGCCCTTTTCAATTGTTCCTGGGAAGATGCTGTTCTGTTCGTCTACGAAATCTTTGTATTTTGCAAGGTTTTCTTCCGTCCAGTCAATTTTATCACGGTGGAAATTATCAATGTTGCCATATTTACCGTAACCCTGAGAATTCCATTCCTCTTCAGTCTTCTGAGCTTCATTTACGGCATCCTGATATTCCTTTGTGGCTTTGATTTTTGCGTCGATTTCAGCAGTTGGTTTGTCAGACTTTTTGGTTTCATTGGCGCTCCATTCTGCAAAATCGCTCTTGAATTGATTCTGCTTCAACGCAGAAATAGAATCATTATAAGAATCGACATCATCCTTTAGTGCATTACGTTCGTCCATTAAGAACTGGTAAAGAGCGTGATACTTCCCGTTTACTGCACGTTCTTCGTCGGTGGTGTGATCAATGATATATTCAATTGCCTTCCCAAGATTGTTATAATAATCAACAATAGAGTCTTCATCGTTTATGTCGTCTGCTCCGTATCCACCAGCCCAGTTAAAGATGTCAATACCAGCGTCCTTAATCTGATCGCCCATTTGCATTTCAGCATTAGACCAGATTGTGCCAAACATATGAGAACGATTGTTTTTCTTTGCTGTTTTAACAAGTTTAGCACCTTGCGCATCTTTAGACTGTATAAGATCTGTACGAGATGCTTTAAGCTGTTCTTTGGTGATATCTCTCAGCAATCCAAGCTGCTCTTCATATTTACCATTTTGCAGATCAATCTTACTAGCGTGATCTTCATCTAAAGTACCTTGTTTTTTTGCTAGTTGAAGAATCTCATCTTGAATCTTTTGAGCCTGTTCCATATCGTCAGCATCCTAGTCTGACTTCTTTCCAAGCTTTTCGTATTCGTCAACTAGTTCTTTTAAGGAGGAAGTAGTAGATGTGGCTGCATCAGCTGCTTCTTTGCTAGATTCCGCCAGCGTATCAACACGCTGTGCTGCTTCAATGATTTTCTTTGAGAAGTAAGAAACAACTAACCCAATTCCGGCACTTAAAGCCATGTTCAAAGCAATAACACGAGCCTTAGTGTACAAGGTTGCAAGACCAAAAGCTTCGGTTGCATCTTCACTTTCAGACGTATATCTGATATAATCAGAGAAAGAGACTTTGCTATTACCGACAGCCTCATTCATTTTTTTGAATTCATCGTATCCGTCTTGTGCAGTAGCGACCATTCTTTTTAATTTACCAACTAGCTTTCCAGCCGAAGTGGCTAACTGTTCTAGTCCGCCAGACATGTTTCCATTTTTATCAACAGAAAAGCCTGTTAAGAAAGATAATATCAATTTTCTTGAGGAGAAAAAGAATTATGGATACCAAAACAGTTGAAATTTGCCCACATTGTGGGCGGTTGGCTTGGTGGCCAAAATTTGCATGTGTTTATTGCTCGTGTGAACTTGTTAACTATAAAATATGGACGAAAGCTAATGACGATGAGAGAAGGGTAATTTTATCAAAAAAAATCCAGCCGAAAGAATACAAACCTATGTATGGCCCTGGAGATCACCCAGAAAAACTTGTAGAAGCAGATCGTGTTGATGCTCAGATTCGAAAATATTTAGCAGAGCAGGGGAGTAAGCCACCCGAAAAGAAGCCGGCCCAGAAGTACGTCCCCAAGTGCCCTACTTGTGGATCGCCTGATATCGAAAAATTTTCCGGTACATCCAAAGCAGTATCATTCGCTCTGTTCGGTGTCTTCTCTAGTAAAGTGCGTCATCAGTTCAAGTGTAAGAATTGTGGGTATGAGTGGTAAGACAGGTCTAACTTGTATGGCATAAATAAAACACCCGAAGAACTTACATATCTCCGAGCGTTTGTTTTTTTGTTACTTTCTCTTTTTGCCTTTATGTGGCATCCCGCCTTTTCGGGCAAGAGTGTTTTGCACAGCGAGTTGTTGCACATAATCGGTTTTCTTTTGAGAAGGTGTCCTAAATGTAAATGTAGTTTTCCCGTCGTAATTACTAACAGAAAAATCTCCCTTAGAGATTATATCCATTCCAACAAGAAGATCTAATCCTTGATCACCAATTTCTGAGTCGATAACATGCCAATCTGATATCTTTAAATTGTTAGGCAATACGATATCTACCAAATAAGAATTAACTGTCTTAGTCCCAGACGGTGTATGAATCTCTTGCTGTCCAAATGGTACAAGGTTGAGTTTGCTTACAACATCCATTGATATTGCACTGCATGTGGCACCTGTGTCCCATAATGTAATACATTTAGTGCTCTTTCCATTATACGAAACGTTAGAAACGGATCGTAAAGAATTTAAAATACAATCTCCTGAATGCGTAAATGCCTGTTGACGTTCTTCGTTCATTAACTTCCAGTATCCCTTACATAAAATTCATAGATGCTATACTATCAATGTGCATATGCCCATCAGCGTAACATTTTTGAACAATAAAAGATCCGACAGGCTCGTGTTTTAATGTCTCTTTAACTCCTATTGCAAAAGAAGGGTAAACTCCAAGAATGGACCCATTCTTTATCGCAATAAAAGCATTTCCGTATTTTTCACATAGAGAGGCATAATTGTCGGTAAACCATTTGTAATCAGAAGTTTGGCTTGCTGCATTTTTCATAACTATCACCTCTTTATATTATGCTACCATAATGGGATTTTATTGTCAACTATTAAAACACCCGACCTCCCAGTAGTAGGGAAGTCGGGCTTGTTCATTATGATAGCTGCACAGCAGTTATTTCAGAAGCTCAAGAATATCATCAACAGTAGTTCCATTTGCCAGCGCCTTCTTTACAAGATCGACGGCTTCCTTTTCAGCAGCGGCCTCGGCAGCTTTCTTGTCAGCTTCATCCTTCTTTTCAGCAAGATGAGCCAACTCTTTATCCAACTTTTTGATTTCAGCTTTCTTGGATTTCAAATCAGCCTTCAAAGAATCGATATTAGCCGCGATAGAAGTAACATCTGCATTCAACGAATCTTTTGCGGATTGCTTTTCATCGATCAGTGCGGCATAATCGACAGGAGCCGCTGCAATCATAGTAACCTTGTTTTTGCTTCCTTTAGGTCTCGGCATGATAAATACCTCCGTAAAATGAGTTTATACGATTGTATTTTCATTATAACCACCAGTGCGTCAGCTGTCAATATGAATCATGTCGAATTACAATTTTGAATATTTTCTCCTACTTATATCGCGCCAGAGAATGGCACGTCTCCTCGTTTCCACCTACTTCTTTAAGTCGTCTGATTACGTCTGAGGTGGACTTCTGAACTTTCGTCCAGAACTGACTATCTTTCCAGTGGTTGCTCACTGACCCTTTTTAGTCGATGAACCTCCCACCATCCTACATTATATAATAGGGGAGTGGATCGGCTGCTGACCGCCCATTGTAAACGCTACTTAGCACTCGATTGTTACAACATTTTAACAATACGGTAAAACCGAGCTTTTATCTCAGCATATAGCATCCATATCCTTGTTTCTATCTTTCGATTCCTACATTATACAAGTATAACAATAGGCGATATGGCTCTTAGGGTTTCCCAGCACTCTAGGGGATGTTTAGTTTTATATGGTGTTGCATCCTATGTTCTTTAAACGCAACGAACATAAGCGGGCATATTAACTTTACCTGCACCATTTTGGAGTTTGCCGTTTGCTTGCATAATAGACAGAATACCAGAAACGGCAGCAGCAATCGGAGGTAATGCTCCTGAAAGCTTAGTAATATTGTCTGTGATTTTTACGATGGTTGTTAAGAACGAAACTGTATATTTTACAATACCAGAATCGAGAACATGAGTAGACAAAGATTGGAAAGAAGCGTCCAACTGTGCAAGACGACCTTGAATAGAATCAAGGTATTTTGCGTTTTCCGCCAGTGCACTTCCGGTAGCATTTGCAGCTTGCTTCATAGCATCTTCTGCGACACTAAAGTTGTTAAGTAGAGCGGAAGTTGCTTGGCCTCCGCGTTTACCAGAAATCAATTCAGTGACATTTGCTTGAGTAACATCAGAAAGATTACCCCAAACCTGAGACAGCTCCTTCATAATCTGATATGTAGACTTAAAGTTTTTGCCAGCTGCATCAGACATAATATCAACACCGGTTAGTGATTTTAATTTACTACGAAGTTCAGATACAGAATTAGCCATGCCATCAATTTCAATGCCAGCCGATTCAGCATCAGTCTTAGCAGCACGCAGATACATACTCAGCGTTTTCAGATATGTTCCGCTAATATCGTTATCCTGAAGGACACCGTTAACAGCGGCTGCCATAGCCATTGTCTCCTGATACGTATTACCAGCAGCATTCATTGCGGCGGCCGACTTCTGCATAATAACACCAAGGTCGTTTGCAGTGACAGGTTCAGTGTTTGCAATCTGGTTCATAACATCCAGAAATTCACTTGCCTGATCGGCAGCCAATCCAAAGCCTTGCATCGCAGAGATTAAGTAAGAAGAAGCATCGCTCGCAGATTCAATACCGTCACCAACATTCTTCATCAGACTACTGACACGAGCAAGTTCCTCAGCTTCCTGTTCTGTGTAACCAAGGCGCGCCCAATCGGCTGTGCTATTGATAAAGTCACTAATACTAATACCTAGTTGTGTAGCATTATCTGCAGCTCGATCCATAAACGACTCATATTCGCTTGCAGTTAGATTTGTGACTTTGCGGAGCTCTGTCATTGCAGTGTCGATGTCAACGACGTTTTGGTAAATTTTCTGTGCGGCTTCTTGCATTTTGTGCAACGCAGCCATGGTGATCATAGTGCTCAGATGCTGGCCAAAAAGCTTTTCAAAAATATCAAGTAAATTCTGCGCCTCAAGACCAAGATCTTTTGCCTTTTGTTTAATTTTTGCAAGATCCTTGCCAAGTTCATTATCATGTGTCCATGCCATTGGAGAGTCCAAGTTGCTCTGAAGTTTTTCAACATCTCCGGCAAGTTCGCTCTGCATGATTTTTGGATATTTTTCCAGGTAATCGTGTAATTCACTTTTTAAATTTGAAATTCTTGTTGACGCTCTGATGAAAGAATTTTCAAGTGTGTTTCTTGTTGAGAGATCCTCAGCTAGTCTCTTATACTCTTTTAATGAAACCGTCAAAGCAAGGATCGCACTATTATAATCTTTTACATATTCAATCCCATTTGCATTGGCCTATTCAACAGCAACCTGATCTTTATTGCTTCCGTCAACGTTTAGTTGAGAACGCATTCTATCATAAAAATCATCAAAAACCTTTGAAGAGTCCTTTACTGTTTTATACGTAGAACTATCGCCAGCACCCACTTTTTCCAATCGACCAAGAACTCCACTAAGCTGTGTCTTGTAATTTTCAAGCGTTGCAATTTCTTTATTGGTGACTTGGGTAGATTCTTCGTCTGTTTTTATACGTTTTCTTTTTGCCTCATTAACAACATTTTCTGCCTGAGCTTTTTCATGTAACAAGTCCAAATAAGATTGCTCAAGTTGTAAACCACGATTTTGTAATTCATCATCGAGTGCCTTCAAGGCTGCTTCTGCTTCTTCGTACTGAGTATTATACTGTTCTGCTTTCCAAGGAAGATTTGCAGCAGTAGCACGTTCTCTTTTTTCACCGGCATTTTGCATGCGGCTAACTTGGGTACGATATTCGGCCATCAATGCATCAGTCTGTTGTTCGACATAGTTGGAACGATTTGAATTAAACTGCTTAGAATTAGCTGCTCGGATTTTGTCAGAGTACTCAAATGCTTTCATATAAGCATCATTTCCAGCAAGATCAATCCCACTGTATTTGGCAGCTTCTTCTAATTTTTCAATATCGTCAGTTAGCCGCTGAATTTCCTCATCTGTTTCTTTTAATTTTTCGACATCTTCGTCTTTAAATAACGCGACACGATGAGTTGATTCCTTATTTAATTCCTGATATAGACTGATGATCTTCTTGAGAACCTCAGCGTCTGCTTCGTTGTTCGCTTTTATACGAGCGGCATCTGAACTATTTGAAATTGCAGAATCTATTCCGGAAATATTATTGTGATATTGAGAAGTATATTTTTGATACTCTGGAGAAGAATTTAGCCCCTTGTCATGGATCTCTTTTCTAAGAGCGCCAACTTTTTCTTTCTGATTATCCAGAAGATTTTGTTTGGTTGTCTGATCAATTGGCGCAGCGTTGCGAAGGTCTTTATATAGCTTGACCTCTTCATTGAGAGCTTGATTGTACTTATTCAGTAAATCAATGTTCTCTTTCTTTGTTGCAGCAGCTTCTTTTGACACTTTTGCTTCATACGCGCGTTGATCTTGAATTTGTTTATTGTTCCGTACAATATCAATGTCGGCCCATGCAGAATTAACTAATCCCCCATATTGTTGACTATAAGAATTGATTTCGTGACCGGCAGTTTTCATAACTGCTTTTTGAGCAGCGATAGCATTTTGAATCATCTGCTGTGTAGCTAAATCATCTATTTTTGTCAATTCTTCACGTTTCCTTTGAATTTCAGTAAAGGCATTGATATATTTCGTTTTCGCTGTTTCAATCGCATTAGTCGCTTGTGCAAGATTATAAGCATTCTGATTCTTGTCAAAATTTGCAGAGCTATCTATTCTAGCTTTTTCAACAAGAGTATTAGCATTTGCAACCTCTGTAAAATTGTTGATTGGAACGCCAGAAGCGATGGCATTATCTTTGAGAACTTGAATTTTGTCAACAATATCAGTTATTTTATTATCGACTTCAGTTAAGGCATTGACATCTTCAGGTTTAACTAAATTTGAACGTTGCTGATATAGACGAATCAGTTTATTCGATTCAGAAACAATATCGTCTACGACACTGCCGACGTTCTTTTCATCTTGTTTTTGCTGAGACAGGGCGGCGGCTTCGTTTGCTTTCTGAGTTGCGGCAGCTTGTTTCTGTGCGGCTTGCGCTACTTTATCACGTTCGATAGCTTCTTCAGCAAGGGCCTTATTTGCTTCCTCTTGAGCTTTGGCTTCTGCATCTTGTTTTGCAATATCAAACTTATTGTCAGAACTAGCTTGAGCACGATAATATCTTAGAGCTTGTTTTCGAATACTTTTGACTTTTAAAGGATTATAACCAGTTTCGCTTGCTGAACGCATTTTTTCACTAAGTTCTGCTTCAACCATGCGAATGTCTTCTTCAACTTGATTTAAGTCGAAAGCTTTATCTGGGTTTGTATATTTGCCACGCTGCTTCTCAAGACTGGTTAACTCTCGATAAATGGATTCGATTTCCTTCAGATTATCAAGTTCGGCCTGGTTATATTTCTTTTGCTCTGCTGCGACTTCTCTATTAAACGCTTTGTTTTCAGCATCTGCCTTTTTTTGAGCGGCTATCGCAATTTTTTGCTGCTCCTGCTCTTCCTGTTGCAGCAGTTTATTAGCCTCTTGCTGAATCTTTAAATCATCCGAATCAACAGGACGAAGACGAGATTTTTTCTTTGTTTTAATTGTCGAAGTCTCATTATTAGATGTTTCACTATTCTCAATAGCAATATTACCTTTTAGCTCAATTGGATTCTTGGGCACTGTAATATCATTCTCAGTCAGTGTAACATGTCCGGGAATCTCCACTGGTGTCTCTGGCGGGGTAATATCTTCCGGCTTCAATGTAACCTTTTCAGTAATCGAAGGCGTATCAACCGCACTTTCTTTGACAGTGGTAACTCCGTTTTGCTTCAGTTTTTCAAGTTCCGCGTTGTTCTTTTCCAGTTCTGCTGTCTGGTTCGCAAAACCCTCATTGGCCACTGTAATGCTATCAGCAGTTTGTTTCGCTGCATTACCAACCTCTGCATAGTATTTTGCTGCTTTTGCCAATAGATCAGTCAGATAATTGATAGCGGCATCTTTTTCTCCAAGGAACGGTTGTTTGTCTCCAGAGGATGGGAAAATGCTGTTCAACTCAGACATTTCTTTGAGCAATTTATCTTTTGTCTGATTATCTGTCAATTTTGATACATCAATATTATTCCAGGCATCTGCAAGGCCAGAGAGCATATGGATGGCCTGAATCATAGTATTTGAATCAAAATCACCACTTGCATTTCCAAGTAGAGAATCTGACCAATCTTTTATGCTGTCCATATACGGTTTTACATGTGCCGTATCCAAGTCAGGAAGTTCTTTTTGAAACTCTTGAAAAGAGCTGAAAATGTCTAATCCTGAAGAGCCACCATATTTGCCCTTCATAAGATTTGCCAGATTCTTGGTCGCGCTGGCAATCAGTGTAACGACTCGCCGCCAGTCCTGCTCAAAATCAACGGCCGCCGCATTCAAATCGCCCATAGCCTTATTCGCATCAGACAATCCCTGTGCGGTCTTTGTAGTGGCAGCACTAGCATTCTCAGAAGCCTTTGCCTGATGATCGGCCAGATTCTGATAAATAATATCCTTTTGTTTTATAGCGGCCGCTTCTGCGTTTTCATTCTTTGTGGCGGTATATTGCGCATTGGCCATCTGCTCCATGATTTTGTCATCAGACGGAATATTGATCTTTTTCTTTGCGCCGGTCTGAGCTGCCGCTCCATTAACACCTTTTACAGTTGGTGTGATCGCAATACCATTGAAAGCAGCCTCAACATCTTTCCGTATTTTAGACAGCTGATCTGGAGCAATATTTGCCACGATAGCAATGTCATTAAGCCCTGCTTCAATCTTAGTTTTCAGCGCGGTGACACTATCGTCGCTAATCGTTCCTACTACATCAACAGGAATCTCTTGTTTAGCAGCCGTACTTGCATCAACGGCAGTGGTCTTTTTGCCCTTTTTTGTATGCTTTGTAGAAGTAGTAGAGGTCGAAGCAGATGCGCCTTCCAGCTTTGAATAATCAAGACCATCAATTACACCTTGCAGTTGGTCTCTGATCGTATCGAGGCTGGCCTGGGTCGCTTTCAAGTTGACTTTTGTTTCTGTCTCTTTTTCTTTGAAAACATCCAATGCCTTATCAACATTCGAGATTTTTGCCATAATAGGCACAAGATGTTGATCGCCCTCTTGGTATTTAGAAACACTCTTTAGAAGACTGTCTACGTCCAGTTTGCCCTTGATCTCAACGCCGTCTTTTGGAATTTTTTTATTGATATCTTCTTGTAATTTGGCGGCATCAATTTGCGGGTCAACCTTAACTTTGATGCTCAATTCTGGTTCTCTCGCCATGTTTTATTCCTCCTTCTGGAGCAACCAATCTCCGAATCTAAAAAAAGCAGGCTTTAATAAGTCTGCTCATCTTTTTGATTATTTTGTATTGTCGTGATTGATCCGCTGCTCGACCATATTTACGATATCTTTATTGTGTTTATTGATATCTTTCTGAGTGTTCGTCATAAACGGACGCGGTTTCATCCACCTATAGCGCTTGTGTGTCCATGGATTTCGTATGTTGTCACTTTCAAGCAAGCGGGGGAGTCCATCTGGATTATGATATTCTTTATGGTTTGCAAGGCGAGGACCTTCAACTTGAGTTTCATTATACACGGTCAAAACGCGACCATGTACAACATCTCTGATATTTGAATCATCCAATAATCCGCCATTGGTTTCACGACGTTCATATTCAACAGGGGAATAGGTTGCATAAACATCTTGCTCTACATGAGATTTCATCTTGTCTTCCACATAATCTTTAACCTCATTTTTCAGAGCTTTATTTGCCCGTTTCATAATTTCTCGCTGAAGCCCATCAACGGTATTGAATGATTTCTTCCCCATAGTTTACTCCTTGCCTTCAGTGGCCGCAGAAATAAGCTCTGTCGTATCAATTGAAGGAGCACCATCGAGCATTCCTTCAGGAGTTTTGACGCTATAGTTATCTTTCTCTACCGGTTTCTTCAGATTTTCTTCAGCGATTTTTTCAATCATTTTGTTCATGTCGAACTGATCACCAATGCCGCTCAGTACCTCGGCGGCCAACTGCATCAACTGCTCAAATGGCTGATTCTTTGCAGCGGCTTCAAATGCGGCCATATACTGCTGGCGAGCAATCTCGATTTTTTCGCGGCAAGCCTTGTTTAGTGTAGTCAGAATATACTTGCGCGGAGTCTCGTTCATCAACTTGGTCGTTTCGTCAGAGAAAGCCAGTTCACTCATCTGGTCCTGGTCCATCTCACTGGTTTCCAGACCAGTAAACATGATCAGTGTTGTAATTCGGAAAGCGTAGTCATACAGCGCCGGCTCGTAACGGCCATCGCGCTCAGACAGGCTTACCACGCTGTTAACAAACAAAATTCGTTCAGCCAAAGTCAGATTATTCTTTGCATCCATAAGTATTAGTCCTCCTGATTTAATTTATTGTTTTCAAGCTCCATCTTTACAGCAGTCGCAATGCACATCGCGTCAGCTTCATCAGACGAAACATCTTCTCCATAATAGGTTTTCACATAGTCGATGGCCTGCTGCTTTAATTCGGCACGCTTTACTCGACCCTGTTTAAATCCTAATATCTTTCGCCACTCAGATGGCTTAATGATTTCATAGGGGATATTGTTTAGCTCGCATACCCCCATAATCGCTCCTTGCAGCTGCGCCAGTTGGATCAATGTTTTTGGCGAGCTTTGCAGTGCAACATCTTCGATCACTACAAGGTCTGGACGATTGTTCTTGATGCGGCTCTGGATCATCTGGCGCATCATTGTCGAGCGCTCCAAGACATCCTTGGTTTTGCTCAGGTCGATCAGCGAGTGGTAAACAGTGTCACCATCAATAGTACAGACACCCGTCTTGCCGAGAGCCTGGTCAAAAGCAATGATTTTTATAATAAACACTTCCTTTTTCTTTCTGGATGTGGTACAATTCAAATTTGAAGAACACCTGCGTATCCCTTTTGGGAATTATTAAAACGGCGAGAATTAGTAGGGGCTTCCCGAAGTCCAGTAGAGAGACTGCTGGCAGAAAGGAGGCCCGTATGATGATTGACTTCGACACCATGTCTAAGTTCGTTCAATTCGTAGCTGCTTTGGTGACTATCGCCAAGTTTGTTATGGAAGTAAGCCAGCCCCGGGCATAAGCGGGGCCAATTATCCGATTATTCACTGAAGCTCCTATGCAAATTAGAGAGCGGAAAGTCGCCACGTGGGTGTTCTTCTTATTTGTGAGTTTCCTCATATCAACGCGCAATTGCAATAATTGTGCGCTCATAAAAGGGGCAGAGCCCCGAAAGACTCTGCCTCGTGTAAATGCTATGTATCAGCCCTCGTTAGGGAAGATGAGAGAGAACATGTCGCCATTCTCGTCGGCCAGAACGTCGAAGGTCATGGTCAGAGAAACGGGGTCGCCAGTGTTCTGCCAAGACAGCTCGAAGCCGGCCTGAGGAGCAGCCTTGTACCAGATGGGATGTGCCTCGATGATGTCGTCGCTCTCGGTCTTGTAGGGAATGGAACCCTCGACACGATAAGCCTTGGGGAAGTGACGGCTATCCAGGTGCACAACCTGAGCGGCTGCCTGCTTTGCGTAGTAATAAACAATGTAAGCAGTATTCTCAGTTGCTTCAGCAACGGTAACCTCAGTGCCGCCCTCAGTAACAGTAGCGGTGACCTCGGTGCCTAGATCGTCATCAGCCTTAAAGACCTGAATGGCGGTGGTGCCAGCAGCAGTAGAAATGGTCAGCTTACCAGCCTCGGTGCAGGTGACCTTCTCGCGCTTCAGGAAGTTTGCGGTGGTGCCCAGGTCGTTGCCAGACAGCATCTGGAAGACCTTGACGGGGTAAACCTGTGCCTCGATGGTCAGAGTGCCGGTACGAGAGCCGTCAAACTGCACGCGGTTAGGTGCGCCCTGGCCGCCGGTTGCGAACACGCGGTCACCCTCAAAAGATGTAGAAGTGACGTTAGCCCAGTCAACATTCAGGAACAGCTTCTTGGTGGAGTAGTCGACCAGCATCAGATCGGCGACCTCGCGGTTGGCGAAATTTGCATTCTTGTTAGCCATAATTGTTATCCTCCTATAGTTTCGTTTTCTTTGTCAATTCGCTCTATCCATTTCGAGGGGTCATATTTACCGCCCCAAACGGAGTAATTCATTTCAGCGATATTTAGTTGTTTTGCGCGTAATAGTTGGGAGAACGTATCTCGTATCTGTCCAACTGTCAGCTCAAAGATGTTTGAATAATTCAAACTTGGATGAAAAGTGCATAAGAGAGAAATCATGTTCGGCAGCTCGAAATTCGGGTCTGCCTTTTTTGTTTGTTTGAACTTTTTCTTCTTCTTTTGGAACTTCTCATAAAACAAGCGATCTTTTTCAGTCTTGAATTTTGGAGCTTCTTCCGGGATGTCACTTTCGTCGATATCAACCATCTGCAGGCAAAGCTTTGTTACGGTCGAATAGTTGTTTCTGTCGATATAACCACCGATAGAAAATCCTTTTTTACCGCTATTTTCTTTGTCGATAAAAATTGCTCGATGCTGCTCGTCCCACTCCAATTTCCCAGAAACAAAAAGACCCAGAGCCGAAATTAGTTCAGCCCTGGATTCATCTGTCGATGTAAGAATATCGAACATTGCAATATTTGCTTTTTGCTCACTTGTCATTTGCTCCCAGATATCTGGCATCTTCATCATAGTTGCCGCATCATGGTAGTATTTTTCTGGGGTATATAAAAATAAGGTCAGTGCGTATTGATACTGGGTATAGCCAATCTTCAAAATATCTTTCAGAAAAGGGGAGTGGATTCGCCCAACGTCTTTTAGCTGCACACCATATGGACTTAGATGATCAAGGTACGAAATTTTTCTCATCAGCGAGCCCTCCTAAAAGAGCCGACCTGATAAACAAGCATTCGTCCGTAATAGCACTGCGCTGGCTTATAGATGCTGCTTCCAGCCTATTCAAGCGGTCCAATTCCAAATTCTTTGTTTCCATTCAGAAGCTTATCAATATCACTGGCCAAAATATCAATGCGTGTCCCAGCCTGTCCTTTCCGATGATATGTCTGCATAAGGTTTTTACTGCAATATGCAAATACGTAAATGGTCATCATCGTAATAGAATCACCGCTGGTTTGTTCTGGCACGACCTCAACACACAAAAACGTTTTTGAGTTTTCCTGCGTATCTGGAACATACTCATACTTAAACACGCATCCACCTTCACCCGACCCATTCTTACCAAGCAGAAGAGTTTCGGGATCGTCGATATTATCTGTATTGCCCAATAGGACATCAAGGACATTTTCGTCATTGATCAACTTGGAAACGACCCGATTTTTGAATACCCCGATCTCATCGAGATTCATATCAGATCACCTCCAATTCGATCTTTTCGGTAAGGCCGGCTGCTTTAACCGTCAGTACCACGACTTGTCCAATCAACTTAGAATCATCCACACAAGTGATCTTGCACTTTGCACCGGTCGTAGTCGTATTACCGCCTTTGAAACATACTCCCGCAGGAGTACAATCACCGGTAAGCGTCCATTCTGCGCCGTCGTACACTTCGCCATCGATTTTTGCAGTAAACAGCTTGCCAAATCCGCCCGTTGGGATAGATGGTTCGCCCGCAAACTCTATCGAAAGCACTCTGTCGTCTACGGTGTTGTCGTCAGGATAGGTGATTTCCACGTTATCGGAAACATCTTCCGGCACATAATTGCAGATCATTTTCTCTACATTGTCTGTTTCTGCGTTGTAAAGATCCTGTTCAACGTTAAACGAAAGGAACCCGATCTGGTCATTATCATAGTCAATTCGGCCAGTCATCTGGTCAATCGACGTGATTCGATAGGTCTTTGGTTCTCCATTGACGATCTCCAACATTAGCCGTTTCCCAATGTTCAGGCGGGCAGAATACTCGTCGAATGGAGTTTGAATACGGAATTCACGGGTTGAATAACTCATCACCTTGTTCTCACTCAGATTGGAGTAATACGGCTTTTCCACAGTTGCCCATAGAGATACGATCTTTTTTGTCTTGTCATCCTGCCACATGATCTGTTTCTGGCAGATCTGAATGCGGCCGCGCACGGTGATCTCATCGTCTGCATCACGCTCGGTAATCAGCCAATGGCTCTTACCCCAATACATAATGCTGCCGATCTCAAAATCCTCACCAGGTCTTGTGCGGAATATTTTTTGGTTTGTAACAGTAGACGATATAATATTTACCCAGCGGGGTACGTCATCTATCGTTACTTCTTTATAAGAAGGATTGACTGGCGCTAAAAAGCGCGTATCATGGAGTGCCTTATTGACCACTCTGTCGCGCTGCGTCTCTCCATCCTGTTTCAGCATGGCTCTATATTGAGATCTTGTCATATCCCACCGCCTTACTGTGTCCATTCAGAAACACTGTTTGACTTAAAGGAATACAAGTTCATCTCAGCAGTCAATTTACGCTGCGACTGCGCTAAAAGGTCTTTCATCTGCTCCAGTAGCTTAGCAGGGGAGAAGAAAGAAAAGTCCTTGGTGCTCATAGCGTTCTTCAAAGCGTCAGAGTTGTAAACATACGGCTCCAGCCAATGCACAATCATGCTCAACGCCAGAATACTCTGTTCCTTGCGGGTCAGAGTAACATTGAACTGCTGCAGCTCATCATCATAGTCAGTCAGGTCTTGCACGCAAATGTCAGCAAAATCATCAATGGCGGCCTGAAGCAGGTCGCTCTCTGCATCTGCAAACATCTCGTCAGTATATCCTTCCTTGTCATAATCTCGAATGCGCCCACGACAGCGGGCATAGATACTTTCAAAAGTGGTTGCCATGACCCGCCTCCTTTACATCAAATTGTGTCTTCCAACTCAACAGACAGGGAGTCCTCCAGCGCCTTAATCGCACTGCGGCTGTCCAGCTCACCGGTTTCGATCTTTTTCTTAGCCTCAGATGCAATCGCATCCTTGGTGCCGCCCGGCAGTGTCGGGACGATCTTCTTAATCTCATCGGCGGGCATTGTAAACACGTCATTGAAGTTGTCGGTGGTCAGACTATTTTTGTAATAGCGCTCAACGCCAAGCTTCTTGATAATGGCGGGATCATCGATCAAAATCCAATTTTCCTCAAAGAACCGGCGCTGATTACCGCGCATAGAAACCAGCTCACGATACTCCATTTCCTGAACATCGCCAAAAGCCTCCCACTCAACGGTATAGCCGGGATTCAAGGTGGATTTATAGATCAGATTACCAGCTGTGCCATTGCGGCACTCCACCATGGTCTCATTTGTAATTTCGACTACGGGCTCAGTCACCACGGGAGCAGTGGCTTTCGCGGCGGTAGTCTTAGTTGTACGTCTTGCCATTCGTTCCTCCTATTTAATAAAAGAAGCGGCAGGGCTGTTGCCCCACCGCCATTCAACTCAAATTATCGATTAGGCCATCTTGTATGCGCCGAAGTCACGATCAAACACAATGGCAATGCCGGTGCGCTTCATCATCAGGAACTCCTGGCTCATATCGGCGTTGTTCATCGGGGTGCCCATCAGCATAGTGACATCACCCTCGGTAACGCGCTTAATGGGCTTGGTGTCGCCAGCAAACACGTACAGGGTCTTGTCATCCAGGATGAAATCGGTGGTGCCGGTGGCGTGACGCTGCTTCACAGCAATCAGCTCAGTACCATTGAAGCGGCCAAAATGACCCATTGCGTACATATCTTCCTTGGCGGAATCAGACACAACGGCAGTCTTGATCTGACGCAGAGCCTTACGGGTGCCAACAATCACAGCGGTCTCGCCAGTAGAAGCCTCAACGTGCTCGATCAGGTCCAGCAGCTTGTCCTCGTCAAAAGAGCCGGTCTCAATGTAGGGAGCATTCAGCTTGCTGAACATGCCAACGAATGCAGCGTATGCAGAATCCAGCTCATCCTTGGTGAAGGACTTGGAAACGATATCAACAAACTTGTTAAAGTCGATACGGCCAGCCAGAACACGGTTCAGCTCCTCGTAGATCTTGATAGCGTGCAGCTGAGTATTGACGGTGATGTCAGTACCAGCTTCCAGACGCTGACGGCGCACGCCCTGAGTACCCTCGGCGATATCAGCAACAGCAAACAGGCACTCGCGCTCGATGTGGAACTTGGGAGTGTCACCCAGAGCCAGGTTGCGATCCTCGACCATGTTCATAAAGAACTCGTCGCCCTTCAGACCTTCCTCAGAAATAACATTGACCAGCTCCTCAACAATAGCGAACACCTTGGAGCAGCTGCCATCACGCAGAGCCTTAATGTCCAGCTTGGTGGAACCGCCATTTGCCTCAACCAGAGCCTTACGAAGAGCCTCCTGGGTGTCGTTCACAGAATAATCACCAGCAACGTGGCCCTTGTAGCCATCGAGAGCCAGCTTGACCAGATTAGAATCAATAGCCATGGTATAAACCTCCTATAATAAAAATGGCCGCCCGCTTTAAACGGACGGCTTTATGTTGATTTCTTAAAACTTCGGAATCACTTCAGGGTGATCATGTAGTAGGTATAGCGACCATCGCCAAAACCAACAGTCTCAACAAAGTCGATGCAGCCAAAGGTCTTGTCATCAGCAGTCTCCTGAATCTGGATCTTGGTGTCATCGGCAGCAAAACCGACATACTTGCCCTTTGCAGGAGTGCCGTTAAATGCCTCGGCAGTAGCAGAGAAGCCACCCTTAGAAACATTCAGAGCGTAAACACGCACGGGCTTACCGGCCTCATTGACCCACTCGGGCAGATAATGTGCCACGGTCTGATCATAGAACAGCTCGACGCCAGCGGTCAGATACAGGTCAGCAACGGTGGAAGTTGCGGTGGGAGCGGTAGCCTTGTAGACCTCGCGACCCAGCTTCTCGCCCAGAACAACCAGCTGAGCGTTATCGATCTCAGCAGTATTGGACTCCTTGTAGAAAATAGCACTCTCCAGCTGAGCACCATCCAGGGTGCCACCCAGCTTGTCAATGCGCACAACAGCATGCTTATTATTAGCCATAATTATGTACCTCCTAATTTTTGGTAAATTACTTATTGCCGAGATAGTGTTCGATCAGACCACCATACGCGACATCTGAACCGTTCTGGGTGCCACCCACGCCAAAGCGGACAGTTCCTTTGTTGTTTTTATTGGGAACATAAGAAAACTCAGCACTCTTGCGGCCAACCAGCGCATAGCACTTGGTCTCCAGATCGGAGTAGCTGATCTCCTTGTTCTCCTTCAGTGCGATATACTCAGCATCTGCGCCAAGCTTCTCGTCAAAGGTGGCAAACAGAGCGTTGCGCTTTGCTTCCATCTCAGCGGCTTTTGCGTCAGCTTCGGCCTTTTCGTATGCCTCCAGCTTGGGTTTGATTTCGCTAACTTCATTGGCTGCATTAGTAAAGCTATCAGACAGTTCAACAAGCTTATCAGTCAAAGTAGAGAACATAGTGATCAGGCCAGGCATCACGTCGCCCTCGTCCCAATCCTCATAAGTGACTTTCTTACGCTTAATATTCGCGTAATCCAGAACAACATTGTCGCCATTCATAGAGTAGGGAATACCCATTAGCTGATACGTGCCAGAATCGGTCACAATTACCTCGCTGTCCAGAATATCGGTGAGCCAATACTTAGGAATCATGCAGTCAGAATCCCATCGAGAAGGAACCTGAACTTTCAGCAACGCATTATAAATTTCGTCTCGAAGCTGATTAGCGCTCAGAGTAAACTCAGCACCAGCAGCGGGCTCATTCTCGGCAGGAGCAGGCTCGGGTTCCGTAGTAGGTGCGACATTCTCCTCAGCGGGAGCAGCTGCAGGTTCAGTCGCCGTGTTTTCATTGGGAGGAGTAACCTCATTCCCGGCGGGTTCGGTAGGGGCTACCGTGTTCTCAGCAGGAACCTGATTCTCCTCGACGCCAGGGGTCTTAATTTCATTTTCATTCATTGGCGTTGTATCTCCTTTCTCCTCATCGGATGGATTATCATTTTGCGCAGTATAGTTCTGTTGAATTGCTTGATACTCATAGAGCCGGTCGCGGATCTGAGCGGTAATATCTTCAACAGAAAAATTGGCAGTAACGCAGCTGCCTGTCATAGCGGGCTTGATACTCGGATCAGTCGTAGACAGAATGCAGCAACCGTCAAATTTAAAAGACCCCACAGGAACGTTGCCGTTCTTATCTGCGGGGCCGCAAGCCATATCGGTCAGCTCAACACTGTGATTCTTCGTACCATCGCGGGTAAAAATATCTACAGGATCGCTAAACTTTGTCCAAATCAAACCATCAACACGCAAATACTCCCGTTCAATACCGGTGCCGTCATCCTTAACGATCCAGCGAGGATTACAAGATTCAGGGATAACACCGTAAGCTTGACCAGCATAGACATACTTCACGTCTTTGTCGGTGATTCGCAGTTCATGTTCATGTCCTTTAAAGTCCTTGTCTTCCTCGTTAAGTTCATCTACAACATAGCCCAAGATCGGCGTATTACAGATTGTCGGTACTGCTTTGTTGATCGCGTCTTTTGTGAAACTTGTCTTATTGAGGTTTGCTCCAGTGTGCATTACATCAATACTGACATCAATGAAGCGAAAATCAGAAGATTCATATTCGCCCTTCTTAATAAAAGAAACCGGATATCGTTGATTCATTCTGTTTTCACCTCCTCGTCAGCAAAATAAAAGCCCTGGCGAATCGCAACCTGCAACTCAGCCAGAGCATTTTCAAACACAGAATCGTATACAAAAACATACTTGTTTGTTGGGTCTATTCGCAGCATCAGAGCGCCACGGTCGGTCAGGAACTTTGCCATCCCGGCGGAATGCGCTCCGTGTACGATAACTTCATAAATCTCCTGACTCATCTCATGCCTCCTGTCTATCGGCGCTTACATTGCCAGCATCAGACAGGCCCTCACCCTTACTTGCGTTTGTTGGGCGGCCACCTTCATCCCCGGCGGAACCAGACTGAGTATTGGAGCTCTTGAGCGGTGTTTCACCAGCACTAAGTCCCAGAATCTCATTTTCAAGATAAGTCATATTTTCATAATCGCTGCCCGCATAACCAGTAGTTGCAAGAGCGGCGGTTCGAGTCGGCATACCATAGGTGGCATCCTTGAGATATCTTTCATGCATCTCGGTCACGTTATAATGAGTGACTGGTAGGAAGTTTAGGCGGAACCTATAAGAACTGGAAACGCTCTTAAGCTTGCGATTGATCCAGCGTTCCAACTGTCGCATCACTGCAAACACGATCTCCTGGTCATTCACAGTACACAGCTGCAGGGTAGTAGCAGAAGGATCTTCGCCACCACCGAACAGATTCTTATTCACGCCAGCGCCTGTAAAGAATGTGGCCTCAGCATTTGCGACCTCTTTAGAGTCACTGTTCACGCCGCTCTTTTCAAAATTCCAGCTACTGATCTTCATGGGAGTAAGAATTGCGCCAATATTCGGCGGCAGTACATTACTCATCATGTCATAGAACTCTTTTGCTGTATCATAGTCGATCAGGAAAGAGCCGTCAGCATCATTTACTGGGATCTCCATTGCCAGCGCTTTATAGTTATTGGTCTCACTTGCATTTTTACTGATGGCACGGTAGTCTTCAATATCGGCAAGCGCACTAAACAAACTCACAAATGGGGGAATAGGGATATAATCGTGCTCGTTTACTTTGATGCAGATGGACTTGGAACTGTCCAGCTCCTGCCACTTGTAGTTCTGCGAGTCAGCCTTATATTGGTTATACATCGTCTCAAACTCCGGCGGATAGTTGGGTAGTTTGTCTTTGTTGGAATCAAAGTAAGAAAAATCAAAAGCAAAATTATAAACGCCGTCCTCAATGCTACTTATTTTACAATAGTCTGCATTAAGATTTTGAAAAGCAAAACTATCATTCGTCTCCCACGCATAGCCATAGTAAACGTCATCGCGGAATGCAATTGTCAGTATCTTCGTGGCTTCGTGCGGGATATTCATCAGCTCAACTGCTGTTACAGCAGAATAATATGCCTTCTTAAATTTATTGACGTTAATTGTCTTAGAACGATCAAGTCCATACGGAGAGATCGTGTAAGAATATGTAGACATATTCGCAAAATATTGAATCAGTCGGCGATAGTAGTTTGAAATATTGAATAGATATTTACTCATATTTCGTAGCTGCTTCTCATAGTTAGCTGGGTTGCCAAGATAGGTGACGATCTGATTCTTAGTATATTTTGTATACGTCGGATTTGTGTCGGTACTCGATGCCAGATTGCGGATACCGATATGTGACAGGTTCGCATAAACACCATTGACAAGATCCTGATATGTTACATAAGAGGTCTTACCATCTTTGGCATTTGTTACGCGGACCTTTTTCTGCATTTTATCTTCAGCCATTACAGTCCTCCCTTCTTTAACACAGGCGCTCTAAAGTTAAACGTGAGCGAAGTTGGTTTTTTATTCTTCTTCTCCATGCTTCGTTCAACTTGCTGCGCAATGTAATAGTTGTAAGACAGGGAAGAGTAGCGGTCTTTACGGCAGCCGGATTTCTCCTTGACTTTGATAACGTTATTCACGGTTTCGTAGCCCAGATTTACAAGTTCGTTTACAGCAAGCCCGGTATTGATATAGGGCATCTGCAGTGCGGCTCGTTCAGTAGGCGACATTTTATCATAGCCTTTATAGAGTTTGCGCAGCTGGTCTTCACATCCATACTCACTCTGAAGTAGATGGATACGTCCTTGCTGGAAACCGCTGCGTAATCCAATGGCCACATCACTGTTAAACTGGGAGCTGCCCATAATGGCCCAGATGACCTTTTTGGCATTTTTGTCAGAACAGCGAGATGCGATTTCTTGATTGTTACAGCAGCTAATCGCAGGATACGTTTCGCCTGTTTCTGGGTCATACATATCGCGCATCAACAGGTCAACCAGAGGTAATCCAACGCCTCTACAGTCAACCCCGATATAATCGCAGTTGAAGTAATCGAAGTACCGTCGCAGTTTTAGTGCTTGGTCTTGCGCACTCATACCCTCAACGTTCTCTGAATAGACAAAGTTGCTGGTATAGCGCCCTGATTTATTTGGCAGCATACAGTTCAAAAAGATACTAGTTGCGTCGTTGTCGTTTTTGCGGCTGCTCATCAATGCAATATCGGCGGTGAGAATTCGAACTTCGCCATTTTTCTTTTTCGGCACGTCCATAGCAGCTTGATTAAGTAAAAGATTCGGTGCGTAGAACGCCTTTTCAATGACGCGCGTTTTGTTGATGTCATCAAATTGGAATAATCCACCCTCAGTAGCACCAAGCCACTTGCATTCATTCTCCATTGCAAACGTCAAATCAGAAAAACTGGATTCACTCATTTCGTCCTCTACAGCTTCTTTCAACAGCAAGCCGCTCTTGATTGACATTTGATACGGGAAGGATACGCAGAAATATTTCTTATTAAAGTCGATCATATTTACAAAGTAGTCCTGACATTTTTCATAGCTCCAATGGTTTTGGAACCAAGCAGAACTTAGGTAGAATTCTTTGTTTCGCTCTGCAAGATGTGCATATTGTGGCTTGTCTAAATATCCAGGATGACGAACAATATTCAGGAACTTCTTCAAGATTAAATCAATAACATCTTTAGAAAGTAATCTATATTCATCACAGATGAGAAGCGTAGCTCGACTACCACGACTACTGTCTGTTGCAGTGACAACTTTGATATAGCTGCCATTCCTAAATATGATCTCTGCCTTTTGATTGTTGATATCGACCTTTTTGATTTCAGATCGTAGAAGGGGACTATTAGGGTAGATCTCCTTCATTATCTTTTCATCCAAAATACTGATAGATTGGCTTCTTACCTTACAGGCAATACAAACCTTGGAACCAGGCCATAGAATACATGTAATCACACAGAAAACTGCGGTTAGAAAAGATTTGCCTAGCAATTAGTTATTAACCAGTAGTTTTTTATCTACTGTTCTGGAAGTTTCCTTCATTTTCATCGGACTGTCTATTCAGCCCCAGATTGGCGTACATTTTCGTGTCGGACACTCTTGGTGGGATTATATTTATTCACCCACTACGCTCTACGATGGCGAGAAGCCTTACGCAATCTCCTCGCTTATCTCGGTATTAGCAGTTAAGCCTTCACCGATATTGCCCGATTTTTTCATTTCATATTCTGAAATGGCGGCCTTAATTGTAAGATATTTATTGTATTTTCGCTCTAACTTCGGAGTAGCTGCATCTTTATAAATAAGGTCTAAAAGTTTCATAGCGTTCTTGCCTGTAATCATAATGCGATATTTTCTATCTGTCTCATTATAGACACCAGACGAAATGTTATAGTCATCACGAAGAACTGTTTGTAAATATTTAAAAACTTCTTCGTGAGCACCTGTAATATGAACTGCTACTGCATTCTTTTTGACGTTATAATAGATACAACCGTCCCCATCTATATATCCTCGTAGAAAATCAAAGAATAAATCTTTATTGACTACTGGATAAACCGAGCTTTGTGTTTTATTTGGGATAACGTTATGTTTAATCAAATCTGATACAAGCTCTTTTGAAAAAATTCTTAGAACATACGAATCAGTTATAGAGATCTCTGGATTGTCTAAAATTTGTTGCTCTCGATGCTTGAATTCTATATGATGAATTCCACCAAGACGGTTATTTAAGTCATGTAGTGCAGCAATATCTCCTGATTGCAATTGGATGCAACATTCATAATCTCTACGAGCTTCATTATAAACAACCTAACCATCAGCATATAAGAATCCAAGCCAATATGCTTTTGCTGGGCAATCAATGTCTTTAAAATAATCACTATTGAAATCCCTAATTTTAATCTTTCCTTTGAAATTGTTATTTACCCAACCTTGAATTTGTCGGGCAGTATATCCCAAAACATTTCCAATATCTTTGTACGAATCTGTTAGATAATGCTCTGTGATATATTTTTTGTCAGACTCTGAAAATTTAGTGCGAGTTGATCTATACAATTTTTTATAACTCAACCACCCGTGTATTTGTGATGACTTAACGTGTAGTTCGTTCGCTAATTCTTCATCTGATAAATGCAAATAATTTTGAATAATATAATTCTCTTGTTCTTGTTTGAATAATTTCTTTCCCATATAAAACACCTCCATACAATAAAAATGAAGGTGGGCGGGTGTCTATCCCGCAAAACCTACTTTGCAATTTTATAATTGACCGCGAGCAGCAATGAAGCAGAAGCCGGTGCATCTCACCATCAAAAACAATAGTAGCTCTTGGAATGGCTTCAATGTCAGGTTTAAATAGTCTTTTGCAAACCGCTGAGGATTCGCTCTATAGAATGACGCCCTCATGGCAACTGCATTCATTATCTTTTCTGATTTTGTATTCGCTACTTCCTTATCTGTTAATTTCTCTTTACTCATGTGGAACCACCACCTTCGCCAATACCGAAAATAGTTTCGCGGAGGCTAGTATCTGTGGCATCGTCCTCATTTGTCTCTGGTTTATGAGCAGTATATCGTTCAAACTCTTCGTCAAATTCGTCTTGATATGGATTCTTCAAGTTGAACATCTTAAGCAACGTACCCAGCACCCACACTCTAAAATACTTACCGATACCATCAACGTCCTGCCACTCTGGCGACGGTTCTGGAATCGGCTCTTCCTCTTCCTATTTCTGAATCAGCGTGCCAAAAGTATTCGTCTCAGCCAGTGCGTTATCGTTCGTCTGGTTCGGCTTGATTTGGGCAGAACCCATTAGGTTTTGTAGGTTATCGTTTGCCTCTTTGATCTTTTTGGTATCACCGGTGGCATCAGCCTTTTCGCAGTTAAGCTCTGCCTTTGCGATACGCTTAAACAGAATCTCCTGTGCGGCTGTCTTGCATTCATGGCGTGTAATAAGGTTCTGGTAGTGATCATCAAGGAACAAATAATCTTGTTCATCCAGACCAGTACCCCAGAATTTTCTCATCTTCAGAGTAACCTTTGTTCCCTTCGTATCGCCAGCAGCCAAAGCGTCTTTTTTCTTCTGGTCGATCACATCGTCATAAGATTTATCTGCATACTGACGTATATTAAGACGTCCCATATAGGTGTTGATTTTTAAAGCAGATGCCACAGAATGTTCTGAAGCGTCAAGCAATTTATCATTTACATAGGTATCGAACATCATAGCCAAACGGTCAATCGCTTCATCTTCATCGTTATACTTCTTAACATAAAACTCAAACATCTTCTCACGGCATTCATTGCACCACGGAAGGTATCCGTCGTTACCCATAAACCATTGACTCTTCGTTTTTGAGAAATTACCTTTGCGCACGTCATAGATTTTTCCGCAACACATACACTTGCCACCACTCCAAGAGGGCGGAACCTTGATACGAGGCTGTTTCTTATCTGCGGCAACTCTGGCCATAGCCAATCACCACCGTTCCATCATCCATCATATCATCGAAGCGATATTTGATCTGATCCTATAGTTTTAAAACTTCATTCAGTTTTTTCGTCTTGCGGAATTTTGTATATACAGAGCCAGTTACCGGGTGCTCTCCAATCTCTTCGTAAAAAATTCCCATAGCGCGAACAAACAGCGCTGTCCGTCTGGAATAGCAGTAGAAGTAATCGCCTCCTAAATCTTTGTGATATTTTTCTTCCATCTCTAATTTGGAACCCTCCTTTTTAATTTATTTTTGTGGGTACAGGTATGCGAGTCGAACGCATCCAAACACAGCTTATGAGGCTGGTCAGCACACCGGCGCTGTCACCTGCGACATATAAAAATGCCCCAGGCCGTAGCCCAGGGCATCAAAATCTCTATTAAATTACTATCTTCGCTGGCTTCTCCAGCTTGACATCATACAGACATTCAAGTCCGCTGTCATCGATTACAGCCACTGCCTGTTGCGGCACATCATTCTTGCGCAGTCCAATTGCGTAGGAATCGCTGCCACAAACGCAGCCGCTCTCAATGACCTTCGTACCATGCACCGTTGTCATGCCGTTTGTGTGGCGGTGACCAAGGAACACCATGTCGATTGGCTGCTTCACCATCAGTGTCAGATGCTCAACGACGTTAGCAGGGGAGTCTTTATCTCCATGTGCGTACATCACAAGACTATTCCTGGCCTTAAAGCCACCAAAAGTCGGATCGAGTTTCTCTGTCTTGACATCAATGCCAGCCAGATTTTGCAGCCGTGCCTTCATATAGAACGGGATCAATGCTTCAAGTTCGTCGCCTACTACCTGATCCTCTTTGCTGGGGAATACTCGTGAATGATTGCCACTCACAGAATACACGTCAATATGCTGGCATACCTCGTACAGTGTAGCAACAAAATTACTTACCAGCTCTGCAGCAGTCATAACCTGCTCAATGCTATTTTCATTGTTCTGCACGCGGGTATTAACATGGATATGCCCATTGATCAGGTCGCCCAACAGCAGCACATGAATCTTTTCGGCTGCATGTCGCGCTACGATATTGAACACCTGTGCAGCATAACTCTCAAGCCGAGCCTTTAGGATATCCTTGTTGAACTTATTCCACGCAGAATCAATACCCGCGCCAGCATGTAAATCAGACAAACACACAATCACATCGTGACCGCTGTCTTCGTACTGCACAACATTCAGAAAATTGTCAGGGTTATACGGAGCAACGTTCTTCAGGATTAACTCCTTGATGGATTCGGCACGGGCAACATCGCGATACACCTTGTTTGCTGCATTGCGTTCATCTTGTAATTTGATCTTTTCAATCTTCAATCGCTGCAGTTCGTCCTGGATCGTTTCTTCGTTGGCGTGATCAATAGCGTAGTCATAACCATCTTTCCACGACTTATAGGTCTTGCGGTATCTGCATTCGCCATAGTCTGAGCCGGTTGCTTCATTCAGCAGAACTGCTGCCTGATTCTAAGTCAGCTTACGTTCGCTGCATGCCTCACCAATCCGCATCATATATTCATCAAAGGTCTCGCCGTCCGCTTTCTTAAATTCGTCCATGCGCCACCTCAGATCTCAAAATTGGTGTTGGTACGCTGGGTGCGGTTCAGTTCGCGTAGCGCCTCTTCTGCCTCGGGATTGCCAGGCAGCTGAGTCAGCACAGACTTGATTTCCTCCGCATACCAGTGATGAACGGTACGAGTGATATGGACACCGGGAATAACCTTACGCAGATACTCTGCCTCACGCTTAGTAATTTCAACCATTATAATAAATCTCCTTTGTAATTTATAATCGAAAGGGAAATGTACAACACACTTTCATATATTAAGAACTTAAAGTTCATTTCGGTCGTTTGTTTCGATTCGCATTCTTTTTCGCTAGACGTGCCTGTTCTTTCTTTGCCGCACATCCTTTGCAATATCTGCTGGCATTTGGCTTTTCTGAGTGATACTGTTCGCCACACACGATGCAATAACATTCCTTCGGGTCAAATAGCTCTCGCACTATGGCGCTTAGATTCAGCCGATTGTTTTCAAGCGTCACATTGAACGTGTACGCAATCGTGTCATTCTTATCAAGGGCAAAATTTGGGTACTGGTATAAGCATCCAATGTCGTCAGTGCCGGTTCTGTTCAGCAGGTGATAGTCGTCAGAGATCTCTTTCATGCCCCGCACTGTATTATAGCCATCGTCCTAGTTCTTCCCAGCGCAATACATGATCTCTGTCTGCTCTTCAAAGCAGCCACCAAAACGTTTCATCTTAAACTCAGTATCCAAGGCAAAGGTATCACTTCCATACAGTCGGCAGAAGAATATCACCCCAAACAGGACACGTAATTGTGCGTAGTTGATATGATACTTTCGGCGTGCCTTTGTAATATAGTCCAGATCTTTCTGATAAAGCACAACTTGATGTACGTCAAGTATGGGTGCATTATTTTTACGGCCTCTGCTGAACGTCTGGATCAAGTGGCTGCGGTCATAGCTAACAGACTCGGGATTTTTCATCCGCTCATAATAAATCGTGGCGCATTCAATAGGAGAGAGGGAGGTCCGCTTCAGCAGGTTTCGCAGCATCAGATTTGACTCGTGATAGTCCTGCCAATGATCAAGCAGCATATTTTCATTGCAGTAGAAAGTTGTATATGCCATTTAACCTCCTATTACAAAACATCCATAGATAAATTTTCTGGTACCAATATAGTGAAGAGCCGAAATATGTATCAATAAAAGAATAAGGTTTTGATTTCCAATAAAGGATCTGCTCAGCTATATTCATTATAATACCTCCTTACTCGATCGGTATGATCTCGCCATTTACATAACGACAAAGTTGTCCATGTTCGTTATAGTATGGAGACATGTATCCACTATGCAGCCAATAATACATAATTCTTGTGTTCTCATCGTAAATAAGTTTCGTGTTGGAAATACTGTACAAAGAGCTTCCATTATAAACAGCTTTATCGCCTACATTGTTTTTGCGCGGAATAGATGCCCAAATCCCAATACCCAGACACAAACATATTACAGCTATCAAAGTAATGATTGTTATTTTAAAACACCGATAACTCATTCTGTTTCATCCTTCCCATCAACTGCTTCGTGAACATAATTTGAAATACGCTCGAATTCGGTATAATCAAAATACATCTCGCCGCAATCATCGCATACCATCGCCGTGATATCCGGCACATGAACCATCTGATTTTTATAAGTAAATTCGTGCTCCAGTCCAGTCTGCTTTGTCAACAAGCCGCCACAGGTAGGACACTTGGTTATTTTCTGCAGTTTCTTTGTTTTCTTCTTAAACCAACCCATATTATTTCACCCTCGCTTCATGGATTTTCGGTTCAGCCAGACTATATCGCTGGCCAAGGTATTCGTACTCGCCGTTCGGATCGTGAACTGGCAGCTGAACAGGAACCGGTTTGATATTTTCGACCACACCAGCCCCAGCCATGTGCCATAAGAATTTCTTGAATTTATTGGGATATTTTTCGTAGCAGAGCACCACAAGAATATTCGCCAACTCTCTCACATCGGGACACACCAGCTTGCACTTGTTGCGGTATACGTTATAGATCGCCTGCCAGTTTGTCTCATAGGTTTTGGCTTCTTCCTTGGTGATACGACCTTCAATCTCTTTATGATATAATTGCCAATTGCGGCATTTCTTTTCGAACTCAAGCTGTTCCTTGCGGCATTTGTTGAAGTCCAAGAAAATGGCTTCAATCTCATCAAAGACTGCCTGGTCATAGGAGACCTCTGGATCGTACATGATATGCCAATCAAAGCTGCCTGCGGGCTCTTTGCTGCGCCACCGCACACCGCGCTCCCAACGTTCCAGACTCATGCAAAGCAGGTTCATGTTGCTATGTGCCTTACTTAGATTATGTAAACGTGCGTAGTAAGGACCTGCATACTTCATAAAGTAGGGTAGGGGACGACCATAAGCGGCTACATTACGCGGGATCGGATACAGAACGCCGGTTTTAGCATAATCGATAGCTTTTCCGTTGCAGATGCTCAAAAGCGAAATATTATCGTGATAGAGCTTCTTGGTCTTTTCCATGGTCGGAACCTTATTGTGGTATGCAGTTGCGTAGTTTGAAATCTCGCCAATAGAACTCTTCAATCCGCGAATGGTGCAGGCGACTTTGTTCTTCACAATATCACATTCTGCTAACGCAGTGATCTTATCTTCAACATCGAGTGTAATGGGGATATTATCAGGAACACCACTCATCATCAGTGGATTATCGATGATTAGAACCAGGTCTCCGTCGAAATCAGAACCATTGAGTCTTGATGCCACGATGGATTTGATATTTACCATAGCAACATTCTGAAGATGGCTGCAGTATTTGCGGGTGTATTCGTTGTCTACGGCCCTGGCCTTTACATGCTCGGCAACAGAGATATGTGGATTGCGCTCAATTAAGCGGTCTCCCTCCATCACACCACGACGATCAAAGCTGTAGAACTCACCGTCTTCAAGGCAGCCAGTCACAGGAAGGCCACCAATGTGCTGCAACAGTGCAATAAGGTCAGGGGCCCAGAACTTAAAAGTAGCATTCATCCAAAGCCGACCGCACTTCATCTCATTGCGATATTTATCAAGCAGCGAGTGAATATAATCTTTGATTGCCGGCTCTTTTACCATCACTGGGTTACGCAGGGCAGCAGCCATGTAATGATTCATCGGGTCGTTGTTCTCAGCAAGTAAACCAAGAAAGCAGTATGTATAAATCGGGTCGCCTTTGACAATATTCTGATACCAGGTAATGCTGTCGTCAGCTAGATGCTTAAAAGACTCATTGTCGAGCTGTAGATCTTGAATGACCTGATAGTTGCTACGGGTTGAAAGCGGTTCTTGTTCAAGCGTAAAGTTCCATTTAGCTACACCAAGGCAGTTATCGTACTTCTTGAAAAGTTCCCAGTATCTCTCCCAGTCAGAATAGGTACCAGTTTTCTTGAAATATTTGAGACCCTTGTACATTGAAGCAGTAATAATAATCATTGGTTCGCTGCCAGGTGTTACATCATATTCCATGCCCCAAATGTCCTTGATTTTTGTAACGCCGTTCTCTTCAAAAAAACGCTCGTAATCAATCTCATGTAAGCATCCCTTGATATATGGAGCACGCAGAATCAAGCTGTTCATCCGTTCAGAAGTGCCGATACGCTTTTCAAATTCGCGCATGATACTTGGGTGGCAGATTCCAGCACCATCAAAGGCGTTGATATCAATGTCAACTGTTTTTGTGGCGATATCTTTCTGAGTCCAGGTACGTTCTTTGCCTGTTTTGCGGTCATTAAACGTCACAGTCTTGTCTACCAGATACTCGATCCACTGATTCTTGATCGTTGTCATATAGTCTGGAACAACAATCATTTTGGGGTACCAATTCTCCAGGCAGTGGCAGCTGCTCAGCATCAAACCACGATAAGCATAATACTTGCTCAGGACGGTTGGTGTCTCAGAAAAATCCAGTTCCATGCTTACACGGCGGTCGAGTTCAGGGTAGATATGTCGCTCAACAAAACTCAACATACTCTGACGGACCATACTTGCACTACGTTCACAGAACAGATATTTCTGGCCATTAAATTTGAATCCATGCTCTACTAAATGATCGATAGCATCAGGGTGGTTCTGACCGCCTGTTGCATCAACAAAGATAATAAAGCGCTGGAATTTATTCTAGTCATCGGAAATGAGTCGAATCTGTCTGAACAACATATCGTCGCCCTGTAAGACCTTATACTGTTCCATCTCTTCTGGCGTCAGTTTAAAATTATAGTTATGAGAAACGATATAATTCAAGTTGAATTTTAGTACGCTATATAATGGTGGACTAAACAAATAATATCACTCCTCAATGAATCAAATTATTCCAGTGGTCATTAAAGTGGTCATCGCCGTCATCTTCGCCATCGCTGCCACCCATATCATCGTCGCCATACATAATCTCATCGTAGGCCGCCAGACACTTACTGATAAACACAACCAAAATGGGCGTAACCACCAGGGCAGTAA
>ENA-OPWL01000074-OPWL01000074.1-human-gut-metagenome-genome-assembly--contig:-NODE-74-length-52165-cov-4.735521_pt1 | contig 52165 bp, 47 predicted proteins | sample MGYA00241508_ERZ502008 | MGnify/ENA primary metagenome ERZ502008 (study PRJEB25962, sample SAMEA2043046) | human gut metagenome | biome: human gut; feature: human-associated habitat; material: faeces... | reverse complement strand
CTCCGCTGGCGCGGCTGTCATAACTCCACAGCGTCGTTTTACTCGTGCGCCGCAGAGTTCCCCCCAAGTCTTTAGGAGGCCGTGAGGAAGTATCTTTAACCCCTATGCAGTCATCGCGCCCTGAAATGCCACTTTCGGGTATCAGGCTGACGTGGATCGCTCGGAACAGTCCTATTCATCACCTCCTGGGGCTGTCCATCTTCGCGGCGTGCCTGATTCGCTCGTACATAGGTTATGTACCGGAAATGCCGTCTATGAAATTGTCAAGCTCCACATTGGGAGAATGTTCTTCCCTCAATGGGTAGGCACTGATACGCTTCATTTGTTAAGTGTTATTCAAAAATTTTTTTATTTTTTTAAATCTTTGTGCAACAGCACTTCTGGAACAATGCCAAAGACGTGCTACATCAATTTGACGATAACCATCCACAAAAAGTAATGTCAATAGCTCCAAATCTTTCTTCGACAGCTTCTTCAATCTCAACAGTAGTTGTTCGTTTTCCACCGAAGCCAACCATCCATATCGCGTTTGATCAATCTTATCAACATCCCATTGATAAGATAACGATGCAAACTTTCGGAACAGCTGTGATTGACCACATACTTCATCATATTGTTCACAAGGTATTGGTTGCGTATGGTTTTGAAAAACCCTTTGACTGCAAAACCATGCCCAGTCATATTCTTTCATGGCAGCAATCTGTTCTTCGCTCATCCCTGCATCACAATACTCAACTTCTAAACGCTTCCATCTACTATCAAACTTCTTTTTCTCATATCCATAATTAAATCCCATTATTAACCTCCTGTAGATTCAATTTGCAAAATTCACCATGCAAACTAAAATCAGGAGGAGATCGACAACGAGAATCTCTGGGTTGTTTTCCATCCCCAGAAACAAAAATGCCAGCTGATCTTAAGGACCAACTGGCATTTTTATTCGCGCACAAAGAAAACGCATTATTAAGATTTTATAAGTACAACAAGTATACCAAGCACAATTCGATACCAACCAAACACCTTAAAATCATGTTTTTTGATAAAGTTCATTAGGAATTTAATTACTAAGACAGATACCGCAAATGCCACAGCCATACCGAGAACAAGAGCGAGCAGTTCTGCACTTGTAAATTCAAACCCGAATTTTAACAGCTTAAAAGCACTTGCTCCAAGCATAGTAGGTACTGCGAGGAAAAAAGTAAACTCTGCTGCTGCCACTCGTGAAACTCCTATGAGTAAAGCACCTATAATCGTTGCTCCCGACCGTGATGTGCCGGGTATAAGTGATAACACTTGAAATGCCCCTATCAAGATTGCTGTTTTATAGCTGATGTCAGAAAGTGCCATAGTAGTAGGAGTACGCTTTTTATTCCAATTTTCTATGAGAATGAATAACAAACCATAAAAGATTAACATGATTGAAATCACAATGGGGGTTTGGAGGTAAGCATCCAAATAATCATCAAATAGAATCCCCATAATAGCTGACGGTACACAAGCTACCGCAACCTTGAACCACAACGAGAAAGCATCCTTTTTAACAATTGACTGTGCTTTGTTCTTAAATTGAAAGGGAAACATCTTGTTCCAAAACATTACAACCACTGCGAGTATAGCTCCAAGTTGAATAACAACAAAAAACATTTCTTTAAATGCTTCGCTCATATTAAGTGTGATAAATTCGTCCACAAGAATCATATGTCCTGTGCTGCTGATAGGTAGCCACTCAGTAATACCCTCAACAATTCCAAGAAAAATAACTTTTAAAATTTCTATAAAATCAAGTACCATTATTTCAAATCCTCCTTTTTAAAATGATGAAAGGTCATAAGAAAACCAACTGCTGATACAAGAATAATAATAGATACAGACAGCAGTGTAGGATAGCCGGTACTCTGAAGTTTACCCTGCACCAAGAAATAGGTGGCTGTCCACGGATACAACGCTCCCCATTCTTGATTTGAAAGTGCGGCACTTCCCATGACAATCACGGCAGAGCCAATCATCGGGGCGACAAATCCTTTTGTTTTCATAGCAACAAACACAAAAGGAGAAACTGTTAAAAACATCAGGATACTGCCAAACAAAAACTTGGGGAGCCATACTATTGCCACTAGTAAGCTATATCCCTCCAATGTAAAGACAGCGTCATATAGCCCACAAACGATAAATATACCTGCCCATGTTACAAGGGTTAGCATAACAATCCAAAGAAGCAGGGTGCAAAATTTTCCAATTAATAGTTTTGTCCTTGAAATGGGTATGGGCAATATGGTTTTGAGGGTGCTTTCTGTGTACTCTCTGCTAAACAAGTAAGCTGCAATTGCCACATATATCATAATGTTTACCAGCAGCATGATATACAGTACACTGTCGCTGTATATGTCAGACAAGGTAAAGATAATCTCCGGCTTATCAAAATGTGTTTGCAAGGCTTCTATTAACATCAAAAGTGGGGTAGATAATACCCCTGCCACACTAATTAGCACCATTTTTGAACGCTTTAGTTTTAATAATTCACAAGAAATAAGATTAAGCAATACCGCCACCTCCAATCAGTTTAGAAAAGTAGTCCTCTAAGTTTTCCTCACTATCATTTATCCTTGTCACGAGCAGTCCATTTCGTGCAAATTCTCGATTGATTTCTCCAACACTTTGGCTAAAGTCATAAATTCTCACCGTACCGTCCTGCACTGTAAAATCCGTCATGTGGTAGTGGTTTTCTAAAATCTTTCCGGCTATCTCACTGTCAGATAAATCAAATTGAATGTATTTTCGATTCCTTTTGTGAAGCTCGGATATATTCACTTCCTCTACTAAATGCCCCTCGTGCATAACGCCGATAATATCTGCTATCTGTTCAATCTCGCTTAAAACATGGCTTGAGATAAAAATGGTAACGCCATGATTGTGACTAAGTTCAGATAAAAATGAGCGTATTTCAACTATTCCAATGGGGTCAAGTCCGTTAATCGGTTCGTCAAGTATTAAAAGCTCCGGCTCGTGCATAATGGCGGCGGCAATACCAAGCCGTTGCTTCATTCCGAGGGAATAATCGGAAAAGACTTTTCTTTTCTCCTTATGCAGCCCCACAACTTCAAGAGCTTTTTCTACTCCACTTTTAGATACTCCCCCTCGCAGTTTAGCGAGAATTTGCAAATTCTCATACCCTGTTAAATTACTGTAAAATCCCGGTGTTTCGATAATAGAGCCTACTTTGCTATAAAGGGTATGGATATTTTCCTTATAGTTTGTGCCAAACAAGCGTACCGTTCCCTCCGTTGGGAAAGCAAGCTGCAACATCATTTTCATTGCTGTGGTTTTGCCTGCTCCGTTTCTGCCGAGAAAACCATAAATTTTGCCCTTTGGCACATGAAGATTTACCTTATCGACAACGGTGGCTGTTCCGTATCGCTTCGTAAGATTTTCTGTTTCAATGATATAATCCATATTTGATTCTCCTTTCCGTGGGTTGCTGTTCTTGTTTTCGCTGACCACAATCTTATTATCCACGAGTATTGCATAGAAGCCAAGAAATCTACCGTCACAATGCCGACACAATAGATGTCAGCACGAAAAAAGCTCCGACACTTATCGTGTCAGAGCCTATTTTAAAGGGTTTATGGCATTTTACTTTGTTTGGGTTTGCTTTATCCAGACAAATATTTTAGCAACAAATAGCAGAAACATAAGGGCGGTTACATAGGGTTGTCTTGCCGCAGCGAAGAAGCAGATAAAAAGCGTACTCAGCACGAGAGAGCATTTTGTGATTATGTTGCTCCATGATTCCTTTTCAAAACAAACACACATCAGTTTCGCTATCCCAAGTGCAATCAAAACAATAAAAACAATCCAATAGATTGCAAGATATATTGGGGTAGTGTTTGTAAATGAAAGTAGATTGACAGAATAAATATATCCGTCAACAAGGTTACCATACAACGGCAAAAGTATAAAAGTAACCGCCATCATATCTAATATTCCATAAATGAAACTGTAAATTTTTTTCAAGTTGGAACGATTTTCAGTTTCGGCAAGTGTAATCAGTTCTTCGCCCGATAGCAGTTCATCTATGGTCACAGAAAAGAATTTAGAAATACACTTGAGCGACTCAATGTTAGGGTAACCCTTGCCGCTTTCCCATTTTGAAATGGCTGTTCTTGATACATATAATTGCTCCGCAAGTTGTTCCTGCGTTAAGTTCTTTCCAGTCCTAAGCTGTTGTAGCTTTTCATTAAATTCCATGATTCTCCTCCTGTTTGTTCCTTGTTTTCATACGTCCATCAACGAGTTTTTCTGCATCTTTTGGTATCATCCATGCACGACCAAATTTTTCAGTTCCGTCAATGCGATTTTCCTCACATAATTTTTGTATCCGTCTTTCCGATATGCCCCATTTTTCAGAAGCGGCTTTCACAGAAATGTAATTCATAATATCAACTTCCTTTCGCAAAGAGTATATAATTATTATATACGGAATGACGAATAATAGCAAGTTTCTCTCCACTAATACGAAATTATACACTACTAAACATAAAATCATACTTCGTTCAAATATCATCACCCGAAATGTACAATGATATAGGATGATATTAAAATGTACCAAGATGAAAGAAAACTTGATTTTAAGCCGTTAGGTATAGCGATAAAAAAAGCTCGGGAAGCAAAAGGGTGGACACAGGAATATCTTGCCCAACTGGTAGACCTTACGCCACGCTCTATTATGTATATAGAGAACAGGGGGCAGCACCCAAGGCTTAACAAATTTTATCTCATTACTACCTTGCTTGACATCTCTGTAGACCAGTTCTTTTTTCCATGCAATGAAGATGGCGACAACAATCGCCGCAAACAAGTTGATGTACTGTTGAATGATATGGAAGAAAAGGAGCTTATCGTGATGGAAGCTACGGCTCAAGGCTTGAAAAAGGCAAGAGAAACTGCGGAATAATTAACGCTGTTTTCGTAAGCCAAGCCAACTGAAAAAAGTGCGACACCTACACAGGCTATCGCACTTTTTAGGTTATTTTTTTATTCTCCACACAAATCATAAAGCTGTTCACATCGGTTTTGAATATCTAAGATTTCTGTTTCGGTTAAACTCCTGCGGTTATGAGTAAGTTGTTGCTCTAAAAAATCACGATAGCCATCAAGTAAGGCATCCCGTAAAAGCTCGGGGGCTTTGCAATGTTCCACACCAAACCATTGCTCATCTTTTTCATCCCAAATCATAACGGTGTATCCTCGCTTAGTGTTCACCACCTCCAAAACACTATCTTTATTTAGGTAATCGTTGAATACTTCTAAAACCTTTTCAAAGGTCATCATTTTATCAGCCCTTTCATATTTTAGGTGCTTATATGTAAGTAGTTTATATACTTATTACGACTATGATAATAAAAGTAAATCATCGTGTAAAGGATACGGATATTGTTTGCGAACAAAAGTGGCAAGCAATGCCGGTGTTAATACACTCGGCCCACAGAGGGAAAAATCCTGACGTGATTTCCCCCTCTGCTTTGCTTGTTGAGGGCAGCGCCCCCAAGCCCCTTTGAACGCAGAATTTCATTCTGCGGCTACGCGTCCGATGGACGCTTATGACCATGACCGGCTTACCGCTGGCCGTGGTCTTTTTCTTGTTCTTTTTTCTGTTCCTCATCCATTTTCAGCAGCCGATCCACATTGGCCTTTGCCGTCAAAAGTTCCCGCATTTCCTCACGGGAACGCCGGTACTCGGCGTAGGTTTTCTTCTTTTCCTCCAGCAGTTTGGCATACTCAGATTGCAGGTCTTTGACCTTGGGCAGCTTCTTCACTCCCATCTCATCAAAGGCATTTTTTGCCGCCTGATGGAGCAGAATTTCTTGCTCATGTTCCTCCCGAAATTTTCGGGAATAACCGGCCTTGCGATAGGCAACATAGGTCTCGCGGGTCTTGGCATAATTAACGATATGGGTACGCAGGACGGCGATCTCTGCCATGCGTTTCTCCGTCGCCTTAATCTGCGCTGACAGCTCATTGTGATGGGCGGTAGCCGCCACCGCTTTTTCTTCCAGCTCTGTATAGTCCAGTAGGTGATGTTCGGTAAGAAAATTCACGGTCTGCGCCATCTGTTTTAAGTTAAAAACCTTGGCCCAGCGTGCATATCCAGCACCTTTCCCGGCCTGCAATTTTGCCTGAATATCCACCAGCAAATTGACCTTGGGTGGCTCCGGCTGCACGGTGGATTTCTTGCGGGGCGTGTGCTGCTTTTCTCCAGCCAGCACCGCACGGATTTCTGTTTCGCTGTACCCGGCTCCCAGCTTGTCATCCATACGGGCTACATTCTTCCAGCCGGGAGCTTTAAGGCGGATTGCTTTCCCGCGCCGAGATACCTCGCAGCCCATCTCGGAAAGCAGTTGCAGAAGTGTGTCAAAGTCTGCTGGCTTTTGCTCCAGCGCCCGGTCAATCATCACCCGTAGCTGTTCCCGATGGGAGGGCTTGGCTTGTTCGCCCAGCCACTTGTTGTAGCTTTTTCCGTGGGGCTTGGGGTTCTCCACAATGGATAGTCCGTTCTCGATACAAATGGTGTCACTTAAACGTCGAACAGCTCTGGTGCTTCCCCAAAAGTTACGGAACTTCCGGTCACAATCCATATTGACCGCCGACCAGATGATGTGATTATGAATATGCGATTTGTCGATGTGGGTGCAGACCACAAAGGAATGATTGCCTTTGGTGAACCGCCTGGCAAATTCTATGCCCAGCCGGTTGGCTTCCTCCGGTGTGATCTCTCCGGGCCTGAACGACTGGCGCACATGGTAGGCGATCACATCATCTGTACCGCGCACTCGTCCGGTGGCGGCAATATACTGCCGCTTTGCCAACAGAAACTCTGCATCAGCAGTGCGGCTGTCACATCCATAGCTGGTAATCAATTTTCCGTTGTCGGTCTTTTGGGGATTTGCCACATAGTCAATAATATCGCTGATGGCACGGCTCTCAGTCCGACCCTTGCCGATATGCAGCGGCATGATGCGTGTGGTTGCCATAGAAGGGCCTCCTTTCCAAAAAAGAAACGGCCTGCATGGTGCAGACCGCTTTCGTTATTCTATAAAATCATTCTCATCAAGAAAATCAAAATCGTCATCGGTGTCCTCTAACTGTTTTGGAGGAAACCTCATCTCGTATTGTTCTTTTGCCAGCGCACGGACTTCCGGGCGCTTATCTTCCATTCGGTTTTTCAGCCAGGAAATCTGCTCCTTTGATAACCGCCAAGGGAGATTCAGTAAGCGGTTTACTGTCATTTGCTCCTCTTGTTTCTCCGGCGATAAAGAAGCACAGGATTTACAGATGTGCGCCGCATGACCTTTGCCGGAAAATTTTTCGTTAGCCTTATATTCTCCGCAGACTTTACAATAATGTCCATGCTTCTTCATAGGCTCGATTCCTTTTCACAGAGCGCATATAAACTGCGAACCGCCCTCATGATGATGTTCCACTCCAGATCTGCCGCATAGGAAAACTTCCTGCGGTAAGATTCCCAAAGTTTCTGCATCACAGGACTGCTTTCCACTTCATTCAAAACATCCACAGCTTCTGCAAGATGCCGTTCGGTTCCGCGTTTTTTGGCAGTTGCCAACAGTGCATCATAGAGCGTCTGCCGGTTCAATGTGTTCCCGTGGAGCTGATCCAGAATATAAATGTCATAGAAATCTCTCATGCGGGTGTTGGTGGTGGTTCTGGTGATGATTGTTTCCAGCTTTTCAGCCAGAACGGTTTCCAGATTGTATGCCCAAATGTCAATGGAGCGATCTTCCAGCATCAGCTTGAAAGAGTAGCGTACCTCCCTGGGGGTAATGGCATCCCCTGTGGAAATGTCAATCTTCAAAGGTGTCACCACACCGTCAAAGGTTGTAGTCATGCTGACCCGAATCCCAGGATACTCCGCTTCATCCATAATCTCTGAAATGCTTTTCAGCTGAAATTTGACGCCATCATCAATCGGTACACTCACAATAGCAGAAATCAGGTTCTCGATCTCCTCTACATTAACATTGGCTCCTTTTACAGTAGCGTCCAAGTCCATCGTGGAACGGGCATCCAGTCCAACCATTGCCGCTACCAGCATCCCGCCTTTCAGAATAAATTTATCACGATATTCAGAAAGGGAAATACGCTCCAGAAAACGCTCCATCATATAGTTTCGCATTAAAAGCTGTGCATCCGCAGATTTTTCTCTGGAAAGATTGCGAATCAAATCTTTTAGCTGCCTTGCTGTCTTTATCATAAAAGCACCTCCAAATACTGCCGTAAAATTTTTTCAACCCGGAACATACCGGCATACCGCAGCAAAGTCCGCAGATCCTTGTCCTTTCTTCTGGCATACATCTTCAGCGCACCTTGAAAAGTCTGTATTTCCATGCTGCTTCGGCTGCGGAGCAGATCGCAGATGGTGCGCTCCATATCATAGACAGGAACCGTATGCCCAAAAGGTGTTTGGCCAGTTGTCAGCCCTACCTCATATAGTTCTGGTTTGATGGTGTAAACAGAAAGGCCCTCTGCCTTTAAGCGAGTGGTGCTGTACCCTCTGCGCACCGTGATAGCGTATGGAGATGGTTCCCGGTCTGTCAAGTCATGGAAAAATAGCGCTGATTCATGGGAAAATACTGCCTGACCACATCGCAGATGTAACAGAAACATCGCATCAATCCAGGTGTCCTCGGAGACATAAATTCCGTGAGCAACCTGCTGAAGATTTTTCTCTTTGACATATTCATAAAAAATGGGTTTTACAATTCCGCTGGCGATTACCTGTGCGGTTTGCAGCATCCCATCATGCTCGGTCAGAAGTCTGTCTAATTGCTCAAACCGTTCTGATTTGGTCACATCCATCACTTCCTTTCGTGCTACTATTATACACGGATGTAGCACAGAAGTAAATATAGCAATTTAACAGACACTGTCTGGCATTTTTGTGACCGCGTATTTTATCCATAAACCAAATCCTGAATGGCAAACTTCAAGTCCTGCACCTTGCCCAGCAACCAGATGGCAGCCATCGGCAGACCATAGGGACTAATAAGAAATGCCATCACCAGCAGGATAATGCCGTTTTGCAGGGAACAGGTCAGCAGGACCGCCGCGCCCAACAGGGCGATCACCATGCTGATAAGCCCCAGCACCAGACCGGAAACATAGACGATCCCCACACAAATCCAAACGAACAGGGTCAGTGTCAGAATTACCGGAGCAACCAAAATCTTCAACAACAGTTTTAACAAAAACACCAATGCCCTCATTGTTATGCCTCCTCCCAAAATCACAGTTCCTGTTCCTGATTCCATTATCCCTGTCTTACAGCCAAAAGGCAAGGATACGGGCAAAAAGAAAAAGCGGAGGAAGGCGCGGCGAAGAAACGCCGTTCCTCCCTCCGCAGATGGGGTATTTGTCCCGGTTACGAAAGTTTGGAGAGTTGTGTCAGTATCTCTTTAACTCCGTCCCATAACTGTTCCTGCCGCTGGGATATATCCTCCAAATCGACATCGTAAATCCGTCCGGTCTCATGCACCTTGCGGGTCAGCTGGTTCAAGTTGTTGCTGCTTCGGCGCAGCAGGGATACCAGTTCTTTCAGCTCCGGCAAATCCAGCTGCACCACATAGCCGTCCACAGCCATTTTTCGCAGATAGGCGCTCAGGTTTTTTGTTCCAAACTGCGCCATTTTCTGCTGAATCAACTCCATTTCATCAGCGGATACCCAAAACAGAACCGGCACATCCCGCTTGCGCTTGGGGCTGCTCATCGCTCCGGCTCCTGTTTCTTTGGGGCGGCAGGCTTGCGGGCAGGCGGTTCCTGCCTGAGCTTTTGCAGGACAGAACTTTTCTGCTGTTCCTGCATGGCTTTTCTGGCCTGCCTGGTAAACAGGTCGATCAGACCGGGGTTGACCCCATCCACAACCAGATAGGCACAGTGGCGGGAAGCATCGCTGTCCTCCGGCATGGGAATGGTTTTTGCCCATGCTTTATTGTCCTGAGAGATACGCCCGTCATGGTTCTTGTGCTGGATAGTGTTGGCAAGAATGAACTGTACCCGTTCCGCCCCGAACTTTTCCAGCACATCTTTGATCGCCGCCTCCGTATCCAGCCGGTTCTCTGCATAGTGGGCGCTGATAGCCTGTTCAATGGCTTCTTTGCAAGCGCTGTTTGCCTGATACGAACGGTTATATTGTGCCATCTCTCCATGCTCGGACGCATAGGCGGCAGAATGGGGGTAGAGAGGGGCAGTTCGTAATTCTTCCTGCGCCCTGCACACATCATCGGCACGGTTCTCAATGCTGTCCCGGATCACATCCATGTAGCCGGTCTCCAGCTTTTCAAAATAACGGTACACATCCGCCAGCGGCGTAGGAGAATCCAAAAGTGCCTGGGCCTGGGCGTCGGTCAGATCCAGATCCTCCATCGCCATCACGATGTCCTCCCGGACCGTGTGCTCATAGGTGTGGTGCAGGATTTCCTCCGGGGGCTGGCTTTTCAGCCAGTCCCGGTAGTTGTCCTGTTCAGCGGCCATCTTTTCATAGAGAGCCGTATTCAGATCATTGGTATTCATGTTATCGCACCTCCTCATGCTGTTTTGGTTTCTTGTCTGTACTGCGGGGCGTCGCCGGGCGTTTCAGGCTGTCCAGCACCGAGGGCCGCGCACTCTTGGCAACCACAGTTTCCGGCTGGGCATGACCCTTGCCGTCAATGTTCAGCAGCGTGTCCAGTTCCACCAGACGGGCATTTTTGCTTCGCAGTTCTTCTTCGTAAAGGAATGGCTTTCCGACTTCCTCCTTTGCGGCAGCCTGCTGCTGATAGAGGTTATCCAGCTGGGCCTTTGCCGCCTCCAGACGCTGGGGCATCTGGGCGAGGGCATTGTCGATACGGGTAAGATTTCCGCGAGGGTCTGTACCAAGGGTTGCCCGGTGGGTCATCTGTCCTTTCAGTAGGAGCGTATACTCCTGTTTCCAAGCGGAAAACTCCACGGACATAGTAAAGCCCCGGTAGCTGCCGATCTGCACCGGATCGGAAGTTTTGACCTCCTTGCAGGCATCCAGAAGGGCTGCGCCGGCGTTCTCCTTATCGGTCAGCAGATCGCCGCGGATTTCCATACCAGCAAAACCGTCCTCCGGGTGCGGGTGAGCTGCCAAAACCTCCAGGTCAGATTCAAAGCCCATGATAAAACCTTTGTGCTTTTCAATTTCCTCCGGGAAGTATTTGAGCAACTGGTCCTCCAGACGATATTGCTTGCTCTGGTGGTCGGCTTTCATCAGCTTCAGGCGGGATACCTCCACATCCAAATCCATACGCTCCTTGATGCGGGGATCTCCGGCGCACAGGGCTTTGATCTCGGCAAAGGAAAGCGCCGTTTCGTCCACATCATCGCAGGAACGCACCGGCGATTTAGAAGTCATGATCTGGCTGATGAATTTTTGTTTATTCTCCACCGTCTGCCAGAGGTATGCGTCAAAGGTTCCTTCGGTCACATAGCGGTACACATGGACAAGAGGATTCTGGTTACCCTGGCGCTCGATACGGCCCTTGCGCTGGGCAAGGTCTCCCGGTCTCCACGGACAGTCCAGGTCATGAAGTGCCACCAGACGGTCCTGCACATTGGTGCCTGCGCCCATCTTGGCGGTGCTGCCCAAAAGGACACGCACCTGACCGGTACGGACTTTAGAGAACAACTCCTTTTTCCGCACTTCGGTGTTGGCTTCATGGATAAAAGCGATCTGGTCGGCAGGCATTCCCTGAGCAATGAGTTTCTGACGAATATCGTCATATACCGTAAAGACCGGTTCCTGCTCCGGCAGAGGCACAGCGCCTTCCAATGCGTGAAGCAGTGGATTATCCAGCGTTTTCGCCGCCTTGCTTGCAGGAGCTTTTGCCTGCGGTGTAGAAATGTCGCAGAACACCAGCTGGGTCAGCTTGTCAGCTTTGCCGTCCCGCCAGATCTGCATGATGTTGTCCACGCACTGATTGACCTTTGTGCCAGGTTCATCCGGCAGCATCTGGTTGACGATTCTCTGGTCCAGGCCCAGCTTACGGCCATCCGAGGTGTCGGGTAGGATACCGACGAGGTAGCAATGCTCCTTTTCCGTTATCCCCCCACGGAACCGGACTTGATACTTTCGCATCATCCGGCTCCCCAGTAATTTAATTTCAAGAAAGTGGTTTATTTATTGTGCCATTGTGGATTGCTACATGGCATTCCCGACATACCACGAGCGTTTTTCTGTTTCTTGCTGCCATAACTTGCGCCCACGTGGGATGGTTAAGCAGCCCCTTATTCTTCACATCAGCAAGTTTGCGAATGTGGTGTACTTCAATATTTTCTTTGCTTCCACACAATTCACAGGTATCTGCCAGCAGTCTTTTTACAAGTTCCGTTCGTCCGCCATACACCTTATAAGGCTTGTCCTCAATAATGGCTTTGCGCTTGTGGACAAGGGAGATACCACCCCAAGTTGCCACAAGAGGCTTCTTACTGGGACGTGGCACGACCACTTGTAAGCAGGGAACTTCTTTTCCACTTGTGCTTATAGTTGTGGTTCTGTACTTTTTCTTTTGCTTCTTCATAGAAGATCTGTGTTTACAGGCTAATGTTTTCAGCAAAGAGGTTTCCATTACCCAATACAGCGTAGAAAACCACGACAGATTTTGTGCCAGGATATAATACTGAATCAACCCACGGTACTCCGCTTGAAACTGTTGCACGATAGAAAAATCATCTTCTTGGAGCAACTCATTTCTATGAGTAACCTTTCCATTTCGCTTGAAGGATTGGCACTTGCTCTCAATAACCTTTGCAGGAACAAATAGTGCGATGGCACCGTTTGCACCTCTGCGCCCTTTGGGGTCGATGTAGTCATTGGCCCTTTGTGCCTTGATTTCGTAACCCAGGAACTTAGCCGCCTGACTACTTGCATTGGTAATTAAGGTCTTTTCCTGCGATAATTCCAGATGAAGCTCATTTTCAAGGAAATTGTGCATTGCCGCCTTAATTTCCTCGGCGTCAGCTTTGGAGCCTGTAAAACCGATGAGAAAATCATCAGCATAGCGGACATATCTGCATCTGCGATAGTTTTCATCATACGGGTCAGCAGACGGAATATTTCGCCGTTCTACCTCAAGTTTGTGGGCAGTCTGCATATCTCCATTCTTTCTGGCCTTGCTGATTTCAGCGTTCATCCTGTTGTATACAGGGTTAGATTTCTGCCGCTTACCCTTTGTATATTGGGGAATTAGCGTATTTTCTATCCACTGGTCAAATTCATTCAAGTAGATGTTTGCCAGTAGAGGGCTGATAACCCCTCCCTGTGGAGTTCCGCTGATTGTTTGATTGAATTTCCAATCATCCAAATAGCCTGCTTTCAGCATATTGGAGATAAGGCGAAGAAACCTTCCATCATGGATATTCTTCTCAAGAATTTTCAAGAGAACATCGTGGTCAATCGTATCGAAATATTTGGATATATCTCCCTCGATGAACCAGCGGGTTCCTTTCCATATCTGAATTTCCTGCAACGCTGTGTGACATCCTCTGTTGGGTCTGAAGCCATGGGAATGATTGCTGAATTGCGGTTCGTAATACGCTTCTAATATTTCTCGCATTACCTCTTGCAATAGCTTGTCTCCCCATGTAGGAATACCAAGAGGACGTTTCTTTCCGTTTTTCTTCGGAATATATTCACGTCTTGCAGGTTTCCATTGGTATTTTTCTTCTCGTAGAAGTTCAATCATTCTGTCGATTTTCTGGATTGACATACCATCAACCGTTTCATCTGTAACACCCTTGGTCATTGCGCCGTTATTCGGGTATAACTTTGCATAGGCATTAAGATAGAAGTCCCGGTTGAACAAGAGTTTGTAAACTCTTTCAATGGGTTTGTGCTGTTTTCCACGTTCTTGAATGACCGTTAAAACAGTTTGGGCTGTACGCATCTCACGCACCTACTCCTTTCTAACTAAGTCTAAATTACCTGTCACCCTTCGCCGTGTACAAGGCTTTCCCTTGCTCTGACTACTATGGTGACTCCGTTGCCATGGGGGTCGCCCCCTTTAGGCAATCCTGCCATTCGTCAAAAGTGTACGTATCGAGCATCCCTTAGGTTCCTTTTTCGTTCCTTTATTCGCACTCATTGTGCGCTCTTTCATTGCAAAAAGTTACTCGCCCAAGATCAACAACAGCGAGCATACAATGACACCGGTATCAATCGCTTTCCGGTGGGCGATGCTGTGCACCAAGTCGAAACTAAGGTTCAGGCAGTATAGCTTTAACCATAGGACACGGAACTTGCGGAGCGTCGAAATATTGCGATTAACTCCTTATCCGCTTTACCAACATGCGATTGTCCCCTTTGAGTTTCCTCGCCAGGTAGGTTGGTTGTTCCCATTATTCACTTTTAATAATGTCCCCCTGCGGGGGAGATACACTTTTGCGCTTAGCAGCGCACAATCTTGAGCATATTGTCCTGGGACGGGTCAACGGTTCCGCTGTGTACCAGCGATGCGCGCTCCGAAAGGGTCTTGACCATTTCCTGCTGATGTTCGGTAGGCTGCGCCACGATGTTGTGGTATTCCACCTCCGGGGTGGGCAGGTTCAGTTGGTCGGCGGTCTTGATGTCCGCCACTTCTTTGAACAGGTTCATCAGCTCCGGCAGATTAAAGAACTTGCTGAATCTCGTTCTTGCCCGGTAGCCGGTGCCTTCCGGTGCCAGTTCCAATGCTGTGACGGTCTCTCCAAATCGGGAAGCCCAGCAGTCGAAGTGGGTCATGTTCAGTTCTTGCAGGCGTTCATACTGAAGATAACGCTGCATGGTGTAAAGCTCGGTCATGGAGTTGCTGACCGGGGTGCCGGTGGCAAAAATCACGCCACGGTTTCCGGTAATCTCATCCATATAGCGGCACTTGGCAAACATATCGGAGGATTTCTGTGCATCCGATGTTGATAAGCCTGCCACATTCCGCATTTTTGTGTATAGAAACAATAGTGATAGGTAATCCTTTGGACGTAGTATGTGGCCGCAGGCCACATACTCGTTTCCTCTGGATTTTCCCCCACCTCACGCCGGGCGTGCACCTTTCAGCGCACCCGGCGTTCCATCAAACTGATTTACTTTCTTCCTTCAGATTTCAATACCACTGCACCCTCACAGGTACAGCGTACTCACAAATTTCACGGTTTGAGTTTTTCTCGGTATTTCATAATTTTGCGTACCACCTTTGCGTCCAGCTCAGGCGGTATTGGGCTGTTATGAACCATGCGGTGGCACGATTCGCACAGCCATGCCAGATTGGGAACTTTATTGATTCTTTCGATTGGAAGCTGGTTGTCGATGTGGTGACAGTGTTTTGGAACTGTTATGGAAAATGGTTTCCCGCAGCATTTGCACTTTCCCTTATCCCGGTTATAGGCGTATTCCCGGTTCATGAAGTATTCAAAGTTTGCTTTCCAGCCCTTTCCGTCTGCATAGCAGGCAAGGGCGATATCCTCCGGGGTGTTGATGGATGGCCGGTCACAGGGCAGCAGTTTGTGTTTGTTCCGGTAGTTCACATACCGCCTGCGGCCTTCCGCCGTGTAAGGGGTCATCTCCTGGTCAAACGGCTTGCGCTCATGTCGGCTGTGCGTGATAAACGCATAGGTGATTCCAAACCATTTTCCCTCGATGGGAATTGCAAAGGTTTTGCTCTCATATCCTTCGTGCCTGTGCGGAAGATTGCAGAGTGTTTTCAGCGGAACCTGCATCTGGTTATACTGTTTCGGGAACAGCTTTTTCCAAACGGCCAGTGCCGCATTGTTTATCCTGCGGTCGATTGCATGATAGGCGTGTGAACAGATGGATGGCTGGTAATATTGCGCCAGCCCCAGAATGATGGAATTCACATACTGTATCTGGGCGGCCTGTGTGTTGGGCTTTGAATATAGCTCAATACGGTGTACCTGTTCCAGCAGACTGGCAATCTTTTTAGACAGCCGTTCCATGTCCGGCAATGGTTTTCCCACCAGATGTTCCGTCCACGTTGCAGGGTCAGGCGTTTTGCGCTTTCGCTCCGCCTTGACGATGTAACCGATAAAATGTATCCCTCCCTTCCGTAAATCGGTCACATAGGTCTTTTCCTGCGACAGTTCCAATTTCAGTTTTTGCCTAAAGTATTTTGTCAGCTCACGCTTCATACGGAACGCTTCCTTTTCCGTAGAAGTCAGCACCACCCAGTCATCGGCATAACGGAAGTTATACTTTGGAGTGGTTCCTGCCCATTTCAGCCTTCGGGTATCATTGCATTTGTGTTTGCATTTACGATGCGGCTCCATGTAGGTTCGCCCCACATACCAGTCAAAATCATTCAGATATATATTCGACAGCAGAGGGGAGAGGATTCCTCCCTGCGGTGTGCCGGTTTCCGTTTTGTGGTACAAATCCCGTTCGATATACCCGGCTTTCAGCATTTGGCTGATGATTTTCAGCACCCGTTTGTCATGGATGCCCATTCGCCATACTTTTTGAAGCAGTATCCGGTGGCTGATGTTGTCAAAACACCCTTGAATGTCACCTTCCACTGCCCATACAGCCTGGTAGGGGGATTTACACCCGGCATTGATTACATTGATAATGTCCCGGATTGCGTGCTTTTGTGCCCGGTAGGGGCGGAAGCCGTAGCTGTGCGGATAAAATCTCGCTTCGCATATTGGTTCTATGATTAGCCGCACACATTCCTGTATGATTCTGTCCAGTACCGTAGGGATTCCCAGCGGCCGCATTTTGCCGTTGCTTTTTGGAATATATTCACGGCGGGCTGGTTTGGGCTGGTATTTGCGAAAACACGATTGAATCAATAAAATCAGTTCATCTTTTGGCATTTGCAGATATTTGTCCATTTTCATCTTGTCCACTCCGGCGGTTTTACTGCCCTTATTGGACTTGATGTTATGGATGGCGGTCACAATGGTGACTTCGTGCGCCATTGCTTCCACCAGTCCGGTGAACGAAACGCCTTGCCCGGATTTCTCATAGAGCATATCCTGAATGGCTTTCAGTTCCGTTTCCGTTGAAAATCTGACGTTCAAATGCACAAGGCTTTCACCTCGCAGTTCGTCACCCATCTTTCAGGGAGTTATTGGATTTTCGTTTTGTGAAATTTGTGAATCAGTTTGACTCGTACCCTTCGCCGTGGGACATTTCAGCCCCGTGTAGCTGGCGTTACCCAGCCGCAGACTACTATGGTACGGCTGACTTCCTGTATTCTTCATTGTGCTGTAACACTCCAAATACAGGCTCTCAAACGTTCCTGAATCTCTATCCTTGCGGTCATTGCTGACCATTGAAACCCTTAGGCCGCTACCTTACACCGGGAAAATCTAACCATGCTTTGAACCACAGTTTCTGCATGATTCCGTGTAGACATTTCATTCCACAGGGCATGTGCGGAAAAACCAACCACACACTCTTTTTCCAATTTTCACCCTTTCGGATGCCGCTTACTCTTACGATGCTGCATAGCTTTCACTAACGGATAGCCATAGGTTTCGGAAGCCCGCACCATTATTCTCCATGCCCCCTTGCAGGGGTTTAGGTTTTCAGGTTACGACTTCACCACGCTTTGTACCCTGCATATTTACAGATGTGCAGCGCACAGTGGAGTATTAGCTCTCGTACTGCCTGCGGTTTGACAGACCGCTATGGGATTGCTCCTTTCCGGCATTGGTTCCGTACGGCAGGGAAATTTCATCCCTGATTTCGAGATTCAAATTCTCTGTGATATTTTCTTATTGCTAAGTGCAATCACATGGCGCTGTTCGTCCTTGCTGTCAACAAGGGCTTATGCGCAACGTTTCGCACGGTTTTTATAGTTGTGGGCCTCGTCTACAAACAAACGGTCCACACCCAGCTGTTCAAAAGTTACCACATCGTCTTTTCGCCCCTCGGCTTGCAGCTTTTCCAGTCTGGCTTCCAGAGACTTTCTGGTACGCTCCAGCTGCTTGACGGTAAAACGCTCGCCGCCGCTGGCCTGCACCTCTGCAATCCCCTCGGTGATCTCGTCGATCTGTTCATAGAGAAGCCGTTCCTGACGCTCCCGGCTGATGGGGATACGCTCAAACTGGCTGTGTCCCATGATAATGGCATCATAATCACCCGTCGCAATACGAGCGCAGAACTTCTTTCGGTTATGGGTCTCAAAGTCCTTTTTTGTGGTGACTAAGATATTGGCGGAAGGATAGAGACGCAGAAACTCCGACGCCCACTGCTCGGTCAGATGGTTTGGAACCACAAAGAGAGATTTCTGGCACAGTCCCAGGCGTTTGGCTTCCATCGAAGCAGCTACCATTTCAAAAGTTTTGCCTGCGCCTACTTCATGTGCCAACAGGGTATTTCCTCCATACAGCACATGGGCAATGGCGCTTTTCTGGTGTTCCCGCAGGGTAATGGCCGGGTTCATGCCTCCAAAAGTGATGTGGCTGCCATCATATTCACGGGGACGGGTAGAGTTCATTTCCTCGTTGTACTGGCTCACCAAAGTCTGGCGGCGCTCCGGGTCTCTCCAGATCCAGTCCCTAAAGGCTTCCCGGATCGCCTGCTGTTTTTGAGCCGCCAGGGTGGTCTCCTTGGCATTCAGCACGCGGCGCTCTTTTCCGTCTGCGTCCTCTATGGTGTCATAGATGCGGACATCCCGCAGGTTTAAGGAATCCTCCAGAATCTTGTAGGCGTTGGCACGACTGGTCCCATAGGTGGTATAAGCTGCCACATCGTTGTAGGATACAGAAGATTTCCCCTTGATCTGCCATTCAGCGGTAAAGGACGAATAGTTGACCCCGATACTGCGCTGGAGATAAAACGGGGTATTAAAGGTCTCATACATAAATTGCTGGATATATTCCTTGTCAATCCAGGTAGCGCCCAGACGCACCTCAATCTCCGACGCATCCAGGTCTTTGGGCTGGGCGGCGGTAAGAGCTTCCACATTGACTGCATAAATCGGGTCCTGCTGTGCGGCCCGTTGCGCCTGACGCAGTTTGCGGCGTACATTGCCGGAGAGGTATTCATCAGCAGTCACATAATGGGGTGTGCCGTCTTTCTCCAGCTGTCCCGGTACACGGAAGATTACGCCTTGCAGCTCTCCGGCCAGTTCTTCTTTTGTTTTTCCGGTAAGCTGGCTCATATAGTCCATATCCACGCAGGCTTTTTCCGAGATGGACACCGCCAGTGCTTCACTTGCCGTATCCACCACAGCCACCGCCTGATGGGGCTTGATGGTCCGCTTGGTGAACATATCTGCCTTGCGTTCCAGCTTTCCGTCCTCGTCGATGACTTCCAGCGCACAGAGCAGGTAATAGGAAGAATCGTCTGCATAGGCCAGACGGTTTGCACGGTCATTGATGAGACCGTATTTGGAAGAAAAGCTGTCATAGAGACTGTTCAGTTCCGCCTGCTTCTCCCGAATGGTGCTGTCCGGAACCGCTGCATCCATCTGAAGGTCGATCAGTTCCTGCACACAATCACGCAGTCCCACAAGACCTTTTACACGGGCTTCGGCGGTGGCGTTGAGGTCAGGGCGCACCATACGGCTGTTTTCCCGGTAGTACACCTGCCCGTCTACAATGGCATAGGAATAGTTCTTCACATTGGGGTCGGCAGGAATGGAGGTGTCAATAGCTTCGCCTTCGCCCAGCTCCGGCAGCTCTGCCTCCTGATAAGTGCCATGAATGTACTTCACAGCATCATGCAGCTGGTCGGAAAGCTCCAGTCCCTCGATAGGGTTCACGGTGTAGTCCATACCATGAGCAGTGCTTACCGGCTCCTGTCTGCCCAGCACCATTTCTGGGTGGTCGATAAAATACCGGTTGATGGCAAACCCGTCCTCCGTCTGTCCGGTCTGAGTCCATTCCGGCACGATGTCCAACGGGCGGTCCCGCTTTTGGAGGAAGATGATGTCCGATACCACCTCGGCACCGGCATTCTTTTTGAACGCGTCATTAGGCAGACGGATAGCTCCCAGCAGCTCGGCACGCTGGGCAAGATAGCGGCGCACGGTGGAATCCTTGGCGTCCATGGTATATCGAGAGGTCACAAAAGCTACCACACCGCCGGGACGCACCTGATCCAGTGCTTTGGCAAAAAAATAGTTATGAATACTGAAATTCAGCTTGTTGTAGGCTTTGTCGTTGACCTGATACTGACCGAAAGGTACATTGCCGATGGCAAGGTCAAAGAAGTCACGCCTATCGGTGGTCTCAAAGCCGCCTACTGTGATGTCCGCCTTGGGATAGAGCTGCTTTGCGATGCGCCCGGAAACAGGGTCCAGCTCCACGCCGTACAGACGGCTGTTTCGCATTTTCTCCGGCAGCATACCAAAGAAATTGCCCACACCCATAGACGGCTCCAGAATATTTCCGGTCTCAAATCCCATACGGTCCACCGCTTCATAGATGGCCTGAATGACCGTAGGGCTGGTGTAATGGGCGTTGAGGGTAGAGCTTCTGGCGGCGGCATATTCCTCCGGGGTCAGCAGCTCTTTTAGCTGAGCATACTCTAAAGCCCATGCCGGTTTCTCCGGGTCAAAAGCATCAGAGAGACCGCCCCAGCCCACATATCGAGAAAGAACCTCCTGCTGTTCGGGGCTTGCCTGCTGTCCGGCAGCTTCCAGCTCTTTCAGCAAACGAATCGCATTGACATTTGCCTGGAACTTGGCTTTCGGACCGCCTTCGCCCAAATGCTCATCGGTAATGCGGAAGTTTTTTGCATTGCGGCGCAGGTTAGCCTTGTATTCCTCATAAGATGCTTCCTCGGCAGCTTTGGCATTGGGAAAGGTCTGCCACTGGCCATTGACCTGAATGGAAACCGGGTGTTCATCCAACACTTCCTCAAAGGTTTTCTCCGGCTCAGTCACAGGGGCTGGCGGCTCCGGCTCCTCGATATGCAGTCGTTCCACCACCACATCATAAGGCAGATTGTTCTTATCGCCCGGATAGACGGCCACGGTCTCGGAATGGAAGGCCGGGGATTCGGCAGACGGTTGGGGCTGTTCCTGTCCAAAACCGTCCTGCTGACGGGCATACATCCCGCGCAGCAAAGGTGCAACCTCATCCCAGCGGAAATATAGCATAGCCAGACGCTTTTCCTCTGCATCCATGACTTCCAGTTCTATGCCCTGTGCCGTGGTACGGTAATCGGCAATATCGCCGGTCTCCAGATTCAGTGTCTCAATCTCACCGGAATAGGCTCTGCTCAGCCAGTAGGCGTTCTCGCTGTTGCTCCTGCCGGATTGCAGCAGCGTGGAAATCTGCTTTTTATCCGCTTCATCCATCAGTCCATGAGCCAATACATCCCGCAAGTCCTGATCTGCCTTGTCCGGGTCAATGGGAAGAAACTCGGTATAGTAAGCATTGCGCCGGTCTGCCCGAAGCAGCTGCTCGAACTGTTCTTTGCGCTCTGCCCGGTAGATGGGATATACCATTCCGGTGGGCAGAAGCTGTACGGTGTCCTCCCGCAGCTCGGTGATCTGATAGGCGTCATCCTCGATATACACGGTATCGCCCACGGCATAGACCGGGGCGGCTGGGTCATAGGAGGTTCTTTGCGGAATTGGGCGGCGAACTGCGTCATATTCCTCATCGGAAATGGAAACTTTGGAAGTCTGCTCTGTCTCGGCATCTGCGATCTGCTCGGCATCTGACATCACCTGTTGGATAAACGGATCATTGTCCAGTTTTTCCGGGTCTGTCACCTGTCCGTTGACGATTCCTCTTTCTTCCAGAGCTTCCCGGATGGCGATGGGGTCGATGTCGTCAAAACGGTCCTGTTCTTCTTCGGTATAGAACCGGTCCTCCTGAATGAGCTGGGCAATCCGGCGCTGTACCTTCGGCCAGGGCAGCTGCGTTTCCTCCGGGCTGCCGGCACGGACAACGAACAGGCTGTTGCTGTTACTGCCGCCGTATTCCTGAGCCAGCCATGCGGCGGTATCTTTTTCTCTTGCATGGTCTTTCATATAGCGGACAACAGCGTGTTTACTCTCGATATTGCCGTTCCATGCACAAAGGGCAGTATCAATATCTTCCTGAGAAAGAGGGCGCAGAAGCTCATGGAGCTTTGGATAGGTCTCGTCGATCACTTCCCGGTGTAAACGCTGACGGAACTCCGGCACATCCGAATAGAGTCGGATCAGCTCCATATCCTTAGAACCAAGGACTGCACGGCGCACAGCGGCATTACCCTCGATGACAGCATTTTCACGGTCAGAATGACCGCAGGCATTGCGATATGCGGTATCCTCGGAAATGGCGGCAGTCACCACAGGCTTATACTGCTCAAACTGCTCCCCAAGGGTAGGCTTTGGTGTTTCTTCCTCCATCTCCGGCTGCTGGGCTTGAATGGCATCTTCTTCGGCCAGTTCCTGTTCAGACTGGATCTTGTCATACTGTGCCTGTTCCTGTTCGGTAAGATAGCGGTCTTTCTGGACAAGTGAGGTAATGCGCTTGGCAACCTTTTCCCAGTTCAAGTGAACATCCGGGCAGTCCTGCTTTTTATAGTGCAGTCCTTTCCCATCGTGATCTTCGCCGCTGTGTGTTGCGCCGGACAGGGCATGAGAGCGTCCGCCAATGCCATACTCGTCTTTGAGGAATCTCACTTTCTCCTTATCCGTATGGTTTGCCATGAAGAACGCATAGATACGGCCTTTTCCTCCGGCAAAACTGCTTCCGCCGGTCATGGCGGCGTCGATCTCATCCTCGGTAATAAAGTGCTGGACGGTTGGCACTTTGGAAAGCTCTGAAGAAAAGGTCCTGCGGGGCAGGTCAAGGTCCTTCAGGTTCTCCCAGATCTCCCTCGTTCTATGATAGTGAAAACGCAACAGGTCACGGTCCTGCTGATAGGCAGTCAAGAAGGCGGCGTATTCTTCCTTGAGTGTCTGGCGGAAAGCCGGGTCACTCAGCTGCTCCGTCAGGCGGCGGGTCTCCTCCGGGAAACCATTGCCTTTGATCTCTGACAGGCAGGACAAATATCCGGCTTTTCTGGCGTCCTCACTGAGATCGTGATACAGATGCCAGAGCTTTTCCGAGAGGAGGGAGCGTTCATAGCCTGCCGCTTCTGCAATCTCCACATTGGAGGCAAACTGACCACTTTCCAAAAGCTCCCCGATACGCTCTGCGGCGCTCTCCCAGGAAATGACCTGGGCAGACCTGTCATAACGGGCAGACTTCCCGTGGGAAAGATGGATACCATCCTCGGCATACCATGCGCTCACACTGCCAAGGCCGTTACCGCCGTGGTACAGCGTTTTCAGTATCTCGGCAATCTCAGCGGTGGTTTTCTGCTTTTCAAAGGCTGCAACCACACGCTCCCTTTGACGGTCTGTATTGCCGCCCAAACGCAGCACATGGTCAATGTCATTTTGGGCAAAAGAAAAAGCAGAGGATGTATGCGCTACATTCTCTGCTTCATCTATGGATTGGATCTGTTCTGCTTCGGAGAGGAACAGGTTTAGGGTCAGCTGTTGATAAGCTCCGCCATCAGGATTTCCTCGGCCTGAGCTTTGCAGGTGTTCATCAGCCCTACCCACTTCATGGGATCGCTGGCTTTCAGTTCCTCGGTGGCTCCCGCTTCCTTCGCCAGCTGGGGCATCATCTGCTCCAGTCTGCTCTGGGCGGTCTCGTCGATCTCCAGAAGGTGCGGGTACAACTTCTCGCTCAGCAACATCTGGTTGTAGAGGATGGGACGATGTTCCTTCAGGTAGGTTTTCCTCATCCTGCCGTACTTGCCCAGGGGTTTCTCCGGCTGCTGGCTCAACTTCAGGTCGGGAATCAGATAGTCTCCGTTCTGGATATAGGTCATGGGATTGTTCATCTTGTTTGCTCCTTTCTTGGTTGGCTTCGCGCTCTGCATTTCGGACGGTAACGCCGATCTGCCGCAGCACCTGCTGGTTGATCTGGCTGACCGCTGTTCCCAGCGCCCCGATGGTGGACGGGGTGTTGAAATCAAAGATTGCCATGAAATCTTCGTGGTCGAAGTAGCGTTCCGGCTCCAGTCCACAGCGGGACATCAAAGCGTAAGTGATGCTGACGGTGGCTGCTGCCTTGAACTGTACTCCGATGTTAAACTCATCATATTCCTCCAAAAAGGAACCGTCAACGATATAGAAGAAGTCCTGCTGATGCTCCGTCCAGTATTCCTCAGCCAGTTTTCCGGCTACCTTAGTGAGCTGTCCGGCAAGGTCATCACCGGAAACATCATAGGTGCGCTCAAGCATGGCCTGCACGGAATCCAGATGGCGCTCCTCCAGCTGCCACAGCCAGGGAGTGCGGGAATGTTCACGGGTTCCGGTGTCGGAAATGTCAAAGACATAACGCAGGCGAGGTCTGTCCCCGGAATCGTCCACCAGAGCGATCCCTTTGGAACCGCGCCTTACATACCGGCCCATCTTTTCATTCCATAAATCGTACTCCGCACAGGCGGTGGCGTCCGGTCGCTGGGCATAGATCATCAGCTGCTCATGGAACGGGTACTTGTAAAGGCGGGAAGCAGTAGTGAGAAACCCTGCCCATTCCTGCCAGCTCCCCGTGAGCTGCGTTGTCACCTTCTCCGCCATCTGTGCATATAGTTCAGCTTTGGTTGGCATGGTGTTCTGTCCTCCTTTCGGTTTTTGGGTAAAAGAAAAGCAGGAAACCTAAACGATTTCCTGCTAAGTAAAACTGTGAATATTACATTTTAGTTATTTAATATCTCTGCAATCGTGTTTGGTGCATATTTATTGAGTTCATGTCCTGCATTTGGAACGATGTGCAAAGTAGCTTGGGGTAGCAATTCTTTTAGCCTTTTAGAAGCCTTTAGATTGGCAGTATCCTTTTTGCCACACAAAATTGTTACTGGACAACGAATATTATTTAATTGCAAAGTAAAATCCAATGACCGCATAGAGTGAGCCAATTTTATGGTGCTGCTTTTTGATAGTCCCATACTTTCAAAAGCCTTGTCTGGCATACAACGGAAGATAAGATTTTGAAAATCTATCAGTAAACTTGGAACTTTATATTGTGCGCCAATCAAAACCAGCGAATCCACTTTTTCCTCATGTCGAATAGCAAAATCAATCGCAAGAAGCGCACCTAACGAAAGACCGCAGATACGAAGCGGCTCTTTTACTTCTGAATACCGCTGTTCTAAATCACCCAAAATCTGCGAATAGGATATTTCATCTTCTGTTGAAGAAAAAAGTTCTGGGCAATCGACATCGGAAATTGATAGTTGTTGGACTACTTCTTTCCAGTCCTGTGCAGTTTGTCCCAACCCATGTAAAAGAACCGTTTTCATTAAACACCTCCTAAGTTCAAGATAATCATCAATGCACAAACAAACTGGAATTGTTTACTGTTTCTTCTTTACAACGAAACCAATAACGAACAAAATAATTGCAGGAATTACCAAAAACAAAGCATTTACTAACACCCACAAATAAAAAGGTGCAGAGTTTAGCGATGTTGAGTATTGAGTATAATCAACGATGCTCTTAATAACAAATACAATCAACAGAATGAGACTCACAATGTTGCATATCATAGGTACTTTCTGTTTCATTCTAAAGACCTCAATAAATTATTGTTTGTTGCTTAGATTATACTTCATCCATCTCTCTAAGTATAGTGGGATATTGTGATGAAAGTGAGAGAAATCGCTTATCCGTCAGACAATTTCTCTCACTATATTTTTTACACGATAAATTTACTGGTCAAAATCCGGGTACAGCTCCAGCTGGGAAAAGTCCTCATCGGTCATCACGCAGAGCTTCATAAGGGCGCTGTCGGTCAGCTCACTCAGTTCCGTTTCCTCCGGTGATAGCTCGCCGCGCATCTCACGCAGGCTGTCGATCAATCCGGTGCGGCTACCGGTATTGTAAATGCACATCAGGTTCATTTCCTCAAAAGTAAAGTTTCCCATATCAAATCTCCCTTTCCGCACTCTTTTTGGGCGCTGTCTTTTTGTGTTCTGCCTTGGGCTGGCTTTTCAGCTGCTCCATGACGGACTTTTTCTTTTCCCGTTCCTCCCGATGGGCAGCGGCAGCCAGATCCATTAGGGAAATGGGCTGACCGCTGCGGGCCTGCTGTTCCAGCTCTGCCACCGTAGGCTCTTTTGCGCCATTGTTGATGATACCGTCGATCATGCCGTAATCGTCCTCCACGGCCATCTCCGCATTTTTCAGCGGATTTTCCGGCAGGAATCCGGGGATCTGGGTAAAACCAACACTGTCACAGTAATGACAGGATACCTTACCGTCCTGCTTGATCGCAACGATGTCACTAACACTCATAGAAGGACTGTGAAAATCCGCCGGCTTTTGCAGATTAAACTGCTCATATAGTTTTTCCAGCTGCTCCGATACCGTGCCAGACTCCCTCAGAGGAGCTGTGTAAATGAGGTCATAATTGCTGTGCTCTATGGAAATATCATGGGACTTTAGCCAGTCCAGATTCATAAAGCGCACATTCTGCGGATCGTCACGACTCACCTGATAGATGGCAAAGCAATCTCTGTTCTGAGTGAGAAATGCTTGTTCCCGTTCCTGCTGATGTTCCTGGCGCTCCATGACCTTTTCGTGGAACTGAGGGCTTTTCTCCCATTCCTCACGATCCACACCGAAAAGTCCGCCATGATCCATGATTTCCTGCGAGTCAAATACCATACTCTCCGTATTGTCCTCATGCAGCACATAGACAGTCAAACCAGCGGCATCCAGTTCCAGCGCCCGTTCTCTGGTGACAGGGAGCATCCCATCATAGAAGTAGCCGTATTCCTGCATATCCGGTGTGGAGACCTGCTCATCCGGCATGGGGTATTCATCCAGCGCCTGCTCTTGTGCTTCCGGCAGCTGAGAAGAAGCAGTCATCTGACTGACCTCTGCCTGCATCTGCTGATAGGCAGCGTCCTGCAAGGTCTCAATCATGGACAACGGTGCGTATTTTACCGAGTCTCTGCCCAAATCGTTGTCATCACAAATCTGGAGAACTGCCTTCATGCGGGAAATCTCCGGCATATCCAGCTGACCACCATCCAGCTCTTTCATGGACGCGGCATCGTAAAGGGTATAGTCCCAGCCGCTGTCACAGGACTGGATATGAAGATAGGTGGCATCGTCAATCAGAAACAAAGCCTCCTGCTGGTTGGCGTCCGCCCCCAGCACTTCCATTTCCGGCATTGCCGCAGCCAGTTCCTTTACCGCTTTTTGCACCAGAGGATTATCACGGTAATAGTCGATTGCCTGGATGGTGTCCGGGTCAATGGTCTGGCCGGTCAAAATCGGAAAAGGTCCTTCATAGTCGCTTCCGTCTTTCAGCTCAAAACCAATGCCCTTGATCCCGTTCATTCGTTCTGCCGGAATCTCCTGATAAATACGGATTGCTTCCTCCAAAGACAGGTTATCGTGGTATTCTCCGAGGTTTGGAAATTCCATGCACTCTGCTACATAGTAGGTCAGATCGCCGGTCGGCAGCCTATCAGATACCTTAATGGCATCTGCTGGCTGCTCTATCGGGGCGGGTTCCGGCTCTGCCTTTGCATGAGGGTCGATTCCGCGCTCTTTGCAGATTTCCTTATAGTGGCGCTCAATGTCGGAGATCAAAGTGCCGGAGGTTTTGTTGATGGTCTCCAAACTGGCTCTCAGTTCTTTCAGCTCCTTGCCTTGACTCCAACTGGCAATATAGCCAAAGCTGTTTTCTCCTGTCTCGATGCCAAAATATTTGCAGACTGCATAGGAGATGCTTTCAGCCTCCACTTCTTCCGTGTGACGATCTTTCCTCTGTTTCTGCAAAAACTGGGAGAGGGTAGAAAAGCCACCGGTAAAATTCAGCCCTTTTTCCTCGGTCAGCATCAAGCGTCCATCTTCCGTCAGTTCCAACGGCTCTGTCAGCAGAACGGAGCCTGCATGGTTTACAACCACTCGTTCTTCCACACAGACCGGATCTCCAGGATCGTAGTCAGAACCGCGCAGGTCATAGCAATAAACGCCCTCTGGCAGATTATCGCGAGCAATCCGTCCGTTGGAGAACAGACCAAGTTTATCAAACAGCTCGATCTCCTGATATTGCTCGTCATTGGCAATCTGGATCTTTTTCTGATTGTGGAGCTTGCTGTGAGCAATCTCGTGAACCGTAGCCGAAACCGTCTGCACCTCGCTCATGCCCTGACGAATGGCAATTTTCTGATGATCGGCAGAAAAATAGCCGTCCGTATCGGCGGCCATTGCTTCAAAAGTAATCGGCACCGGTGCGCTGCGGCGCAGGGCCTCCATGAATGCCTCATAATTTGGCACATTGCCGGAAAGGGAGGAAGCAAGCTCCGGCAAAGGTTTCCCGTCGGTCTGACTCACATCAAAGACCTTGACAGGGCGAAACATGGGAATCTCGATTTCTTTTTCCTCTGTGACGATCTTTCCGTCTTTATCCAGAATCGGAGCCTTGGTATCTGGGTCCAGCTTCTGCTCCTCGATTTTCTTCTTATACGGTGTGGGAGCGATGATGGTAATGCCATGCTCGCCCTTTTTTACATGACGCTCAAACTGGTCTTTCCACTTATTGTATCCGGCTACCAATGTGGCGTCCGGCTTCTGCATATAGATGAGCATGGTGTTGTTTACCGAATAGCGGTGGAAGCGGGACATGACGGACAGATAGCGCATATACTTTTCACTCTCAAACAGTTCTTTGATGCCCTGCTCGATGCCATCTGTGATTTCCCTTAGCCGTTCTCGGTTGGTGGGTTTGTTCTCAGCCATGATTTTCAATCTCCTTTCCAAGTGTGTGATTTCTGCTGTGTGTTCTGCAATCCATGCCTTTTGTTCTTCTTCACTTTCATAAAGAAAAAGGTCCAGCAGGTACTCTACATAGGGTTTCTTCTGGATTGCTTCCACAAAGCGGGGGTGCGGTTCTTCCTCCGGTGTCCTGGGAGAACGGTCGGCTTCCCATTTTTTCAGCAGATAGTAGTAATCGGACAGTACGCGATAACAGCGCTGTCGATCCTCCCGAAACTTCTGTGCCTCGGTTTTTTGCCGGACATATCTCCTGCGGGGCGGGGCCTGACTGTCATAGATCAGGCCAAAGTCCTGTGCCAGTTTCTCCGCCGCTTCTTTTGGGGAGAGGTTAAAGAGCTTTGCGGTAAAGTCGATCACATCCCCATCTTCACCGCAACCAAAGCAGTGGAACCGCTGGTCTACCTTCATGCTGGGGTTCTTATCATCGTGAAAGGGACAGCAGGCCATACCATTTCGTTTGACCTCGATCCCATAAAACGCTGCCGCTTCTCTGGTGCTGACCGACTGCTTGACCGCTTCAAATACATTCTCTGCCATGTGCCTTTAACTGCCGGACTTTTTCACAGGGGGCTGGTATCCGGCGACTTTCGCACGCTCACTGGCAGCTTTGCGGCGCTCGGCGCTGTATGGCTCCCGGACTGATACACACCGCTTGGGGACTGTAAAGTTATGGGCGTCCTTTCGGGTGATCTGGTCGGGGTGCTTTTTTGCCAACAGTTCCAGCTTCTCCATCAGACGGGGATCGTGGGTATAGACCTCAGCCATTGGTTCTGCCTGGTTATAGAGGAGAATGGTTTCCCGTTCCACTAAAGAGAGCTTCATCGGCTGCCTCCTTTCCGCTGGTCAAATTCCAGCTTGAAGTTGGCATACTGTCCATCGTCCTCCAAAACCACAGTGGCATCGTAGGTCTTGCCGGTTTTCTCCGAATATAACCCCGTCACACGGACACGGCCATCGTTCAGCAGCGCAGACACCACAGCCTTGGTCGGCTGTTTTTTCTTGGCAGCCCACCATTTGTTGTTTTTCCAGATTGCAAATTTGCAAGAATCATTCTGACAGAAGAAGCCTTTTTGCAGTTCTGCAACTTCACCGCCGCAGCGAGGGCATTTGCCCACCACCTCGTGGGGCGGAGTGAACAGGTACTCAGTTCCCTTGATGACCTGATAAGTCCCCACCAGATCTTTCAGCATGGTGCTGATCCCGGCCAGAAACTCCTCTGAGGCAAGCTGCCCGCGCTCGATCTCTCCCAGGCGGTACTCCCACTCGGCAGTCAGAAGCGGCGATTGCAGTTGTTCCGGCAGCACTGTGATAAGGGAAACTGCATCGTGGGAAGGGAGAAGCTGCACCGTTTTCCTGCTCTTTTTTCGTTCCAGAAAACCAGCAGATACCAGCTTTTCCAAAATACCGGCACGGGTGGCCGGTGTCCCCAGACCTTTTCGCTCAGCATCCTCCGGCATATTCTCTTTTCCGGCAGTCTCCATTGCGGACAACAAGGTATCCTCCGTAAAGTGCTGAGGTGGACTGCTTTTACCTTCTTTGACGATTGCCGCAGAAACCGAAAGGGTCTGTCCTTCGGTCAGCTCCGGTAGGGCTTTCTCTACGCCCTCTTTTTTCGGCTCTGCATCCTTCATTTTGGTACGGTAAGCATCCTCCAATGCTTTCCATCCGGGATGCTTCACCGTTTTTCCTTTTGTGGTAAACTCCCCACCGGCACACGCTGCAATCACAACGGTTTCCGAATAGATATGGGGTTTGGCTACGGCGCACATCAGACGCAGGGCCACCAGCTCCAGCACCGCTTTTTCTCCCGCAGGAAGGGCAGAAAGGTCTGCATCCTTGAGATTTCTGGTAGGGATTACTGCGTGATGGTCGGTTACTTTCTTATCGTTGATGACCGTATGCGGATCACAGGTAATGGCGATCCCTTTGCGAAACGGCATAGCACTGGCAACCAGATTCACCAACACCGGCAGGCTGTCTGCCATATCGCCAGTCAGATAGCGGCTGTCAGTACGGGGATAGGTGCAGAGCTTCTTTTCATACAGGCTTTGCAGATAGTCCAGGGTCTGCTGGGCTGTAAATCCAAGCAGGCGGTTGGCATCTCTTTGCAGAGTAGTCAGGTCATAGAGGGCAGGCGGCTTTTCGGACTTTTCCTTGCACTCCACCTTTTTGATTGTGACATTTGCACCCTGACAGGCTTCTTTCAGCTGCTCAGCAGCAACCTTATCCGCCATGCGCTCCCCGGATACGGTAAGACCGGGCAGCTCCAGCGCCACGGTATAAAAGGGAATCGGCTGAAAGGTGTCGATCTCAGCTTCTCGCTGAACAATAAGCGCCAGCGTCGGGGACATCACGCGCCCGATGTTGAGGGTTCGGTGATACAGCACGGAAAAAAGCCTTGTCGCATTGATCCCCACCAGCCAGTCGGCCTTGGCACGGCAGAGGGCAGCATCCCGAAGTCCGTCATAATCCGCACCGGGGCGCAGGTTTGCAAAGCCTTCCCTTATGGCAGAGTCCTCCATCGAAGAAATCCAGAGCCTTTTCATCGGCTTCTTGCAACCTGCCAGCTCATAGACGCTACGGAAGATCATCTCGCCCTCGCGTCCGGCATCACAGGCATTTACCACTTCCGTCACATCCGGGGCATTCATCAGCTTTTTCAGAATATCAAACTGCTTTTTCTTATCTTTTCCTACCACCATCTGCCAATGTTCCGGCAGGATAGGCAGATCATCATATCGCCACTTGGCATACTTTGGGTCATAGCTGTCTGCATCCGCAAGACCGGCCAGGTGGCCCACGCACCAGCTGACACGCCAGCCGTTGCCCTCCAGATACCCGTCCTTACGGACGGTTGCGCCGATCACCGCCGCCAAACTCTGGGCAACTGATGGTTTTTCGGCAATTACCAATTTATGTTGAGCCATGATGGTTCCTCCTCTCTTTGAGCCATCGGGACATTTCCCGGTGACAGATACCTACGCAGGGTCTTCCATAATTCCCGCAACCATAGCAGGGGTGGCTGTGGGGTAAAGAAGGAGGACGGGAAGTTTCCTTCCCGCCCTCCGGCCTGCGTGTCATCATGCGTTCATAGGGACTGTCTGTGAATCGGGTCATTTCACGCTGTCCTCGTCATCTTCTTCTGTGCTGCCCCCGTCAGCGTCCGGCTCGTCCGGCTCCTCATCCTCGGTTTCCCATTCCTCGGAATCTTCCTCGCCATAATCATAATCGTCCAGACTGTCATTGCCCTTGGTCTTAGGCTTGTTCTTAACGAGCTTCAAGTAGGCAAATACGCCACCGCCACCAAGCAGAGCCAGCAAAAGGACCAGCGCAGCCGGGTTCAATCCGGCAGGCTTCTCTTTTTCCGGCTCCGATGTTTCTGCCGGAGGTTCCGGTGCTTTGCCCGTACATTTACTCTTATCAGTTGCGCAGACCGGGCAGGCCGTATTGACTGTCCCTGCTTCACATTTTGTTGAACAGCTACACACAGCAGCCGGCTCCTCTTTGACATTTTCATCTTCCATCAGTGCCATCAAATCCGCTTCATCCACCTGGTTCAGAAAGTGAACAGCAGTCTTTTTATCCTCATTAGCCCTGTCGATCAAAATGTAAAAATAGTTGCCCGCCTTGGTGGTAATGGTAATGAGCTGCTTATTGCCACCAAAATCATCCACCAGAGCGGCATTGCCATCTGGTGTAAGTGCCGGTGCCGGTTCTGTTTCTTCCACAATCACATTGCTGTCATTGGTAGAATCCTCTGCCGGTGCCGCCGGAGCCTGTTCTGACCCCTGTGCGAAAGCAGGGATCGTAAAGCCAAATGCCACAACCATTGTCAGACAAAGGGCGGAAAGTGTTTTGCAAATTCTTTTATTCTTCATAAGCGGTAACCTCCTGATTATTTGATTCCGACAGTGCTGTATCTCTGCCGTGGTTCATTCCACCGGAAAGCATAGCGTTCAGCTGTGCTGGAGTCATGCGTAACGCACGAACCATCTGAACGATTTCCAGATTCTCTGCCTCCGTTTTCTGTGCTTCCAGGGTCTTGAGCTTTTCCTGATATTCCGCAATCTTCTCACGGGTTTTCTCAATTTCCTGGTCGATACGTTCAATTTTATTTTTTGCCATAACCGTTCACTCCTTTCCACAAAGTCTGTTACCAGTTCATCAGGCCGTAGCCCTTAATACTTTGATAATTCAGGTCATAACTTTTGATCTTGCAGGCATCGCCGGAATTTCCCTCCACCGTATAAACACGGCTGCCATCCGTACCGATCACGATACCCACATGGTCTGCTGTCCCATCCAAATCCCAATCAAAGAAAATTGCATCTCCGGGAGCCAGATTGTTATAGCCTCTTGCACCCCATTGTCCATGAGACTGGAACCACGGAACGCCCTGCCACTCACAGCCTGCAAAGCGCGGCTCACTTTTTCCAGCCTGGTTATAACACCAGGATACAAAGCAGGCGCACCACTCCACGCGGCTGTCAAAGCCATACCAGCTCCAATAAGGATAGCCGCCCACATTGCCGACCTGACGCTTGGCCAGCTCCACCAACTGCGGATTTCCGGGACGGGTTCCATTTACAAACTGTACACCGGTCAAGTCCTCGGAATTGCTCATGTCAGGGGAACCACCGCCAAACAACAGCGGCTTATTGCCCATGGTCTGCCGGTAAACCTGATACATTTCCATCTGCTCCGGGGTCAGTAACTCCGACGCCACAGCGGAAATGGGCTTGCTGGTGAGTTTCACATTCAAAATGTAATACTCATAGGGGACTTCTTCTGAGGTGGTCTCGCCGGTCTCCGGGTCGGTGGAGGTCTCCGTGCGGTAGCGAATCTCCACTTCCTCAGTAAGCGTCAGCTGATACTGTGCTGCAAACACACGCGCCAGCTCTGCCTGAGCGCTCTGCCGGGTGTAGCCTTGCAAAACGGCAGACAGAAATGCTGCCAGCTCATGAGGGTCATGACCGATCATACCAAGGTCATAGCGATACTCGTCATACCCTGGGTGGCTGCTTTCTATGTTGTCGATTTCCTCCTGCAACTGGACTTCTCTGGCTGCATAATCTGCCTCCACTGCCAGCATTTCCGGGTCATCCGACGGATAAGTGGTGCCGGAGAGAACGGAACCGATGCTCTGTGCCATCATGGAGCAGGAGGACATAGTATTCATCAGCATACAGGTAATGAGGAACAAAACCCCTGCCATCAGGAAACCCTTCTTGTGGCGCATGACGAATGCCCCTGCCTGCTGTACCTTTTCTTTTACCGTCCTTGCGACTTTTCCGGTTTTGGATGTAGCCTGGGCGGTATTTCCGGCAGTCTGACCGGCGTGTTTGGCGGCGGCATACTGCTTTTTGATGGCCTGCTTTTGCTGCCAGCGGGAAAGAGGGTTGCTGGCAAACCGGGGATTTTTCTGCAAAGATTTCTGGTACAGAACATTTACATTTGCCTTTTCCAGTTGACGCTCTGCCTGGGCTGCTTTGCGGTACGGCTTCAGCTTGTGGCTGCGATAGCCCTCCCGCACCAGATAAGCGCCGGTCTCCACCGCTTCCTCGGACTTGTGGGCGCTTTCCACGCCCACATTGTCCTGCTCTGTTTCCCGGATCTCTTTGTGGAGCTTGCCTGCGACCAGATGGACGGGAGCTTCCCTGACTCCTTGAGAAACTTTGGAAGGTGGCTTTTTCTTGTCCTCAAAGGTCAGCTTCGAGGTCTTTTTTCCGGTATCCGGGTCAATGACCGTCTGCCTGACCTTTTTCTTTGGGATATTGGCCTGCGCCTTATCTGCTCTGGCCGCAGCTTTCTCCGCTTTACGGATCGGCTTTTCCAGTGCAGGATCAGACCGTTCCTCATCAGTAAAGCGCAGGCGCGGCTCTTTATTCAAACCATTCTCCCAGCATGAGGGAGGACATCATGTAGTGCAGCTCTGCATAAATGGCCATTCCCACAGGATCGTTGAACATACAGCCGGACAGGTAGGCATAAAACTGTGCCACCACATCGGACAGGATCTTCGCTTCGGTTCCTTTCAGAACCAGACCACCCATACCTTCCTTGGCACGGATGGAACTCCAGACCTCTGCCAAACGGAGCAGCCCAATCTGACCGGTCTCATTCAGTTCGGCTGCCTGGTCTGCCGCCGTGCGACACTCGCTGACCGCATCGGCCATGACCGTAAGCAGCTGGCTGCGCTGGGCATTTACCGCCCTGTCAAAAAACATCAACGGGTTTTTATTCAAAATGTTGAGATTCATAATCATTCATCCTCCTTTTTCAATTCTTGAGGTTTGGTGGTCATAATGCGGTAAAGCTCGGTATTCTTCGGGAAGTGATCCACGAAAGGCAGGATTGTAGAGCCATAAAACAGCAGGCCCTCGCCCTCACCGGAGTGGGTCACATAAGATAATTGGTGTGTGGAAATACCCAACTGCTTGGCGAGGATCTGACGGTCTCCGCCTGCCTGGTTGAGCATATACACGAAGTCGGAATTTTCAAAGATATTTTCCACCTCGCGGCTGCTCAAAAGGTCTTTGACATTCTGGGTGATACCTGTCGGAATACCGCCCCATTTTCTGAATCGCTTCCAGATTTCCACCGTATAGGCGGCGGTCTGCTCCTCCTTCAAAAGCAGGTGCATCTCGTCGATGTAGTAACGGGTGGACTTGTGGGCGGCACGGTTGATGGTAACGCGGTTCCACACCTGATCCTGTACCACCAGCATACCGATTTTCTTGAGCTGCTTGCCCAGTTCCTTGATGTCATAGCAGACAATCCGGTTATCAATGTCCACATTGCTCTGATGATTGAACACATTCAAAGAACCCGTTACATAGATTTCCAATGCCGTTGCAATGTACTGAGCTTCTTTTTCTTCCTGCTCCCGCAGCAAGTTATAAAGGTCCTCCAAAATCGGCATATTCTCCGGCTTTGGGTCATTGAGATATTCGTTGTAAACCAGCCGTACACAACGGTCAATAATGGTTTTCTGCACCGGCTGCAAGCCCTCCTTACCGCCCACGATCAGCTCACACAAGCTGAGGATAAAGTCAGACTTGAGTGACAGCGGGCTTTCATCATCCGAATAGTCCAGATTCAGATCCATCGGATTGATATAGTTGGTTGAAGTAGGTGAGATCTTGATGACCTGCCCATGCAGACGCTCAACAAGAGGTGCGTACTCCGCTTCCGGATCACAGATAATAACATCATCACTGGTAAGCAAAAAGCAGTTGGCAATTTCTCGTTTTGCGCTGAAGGACTTACCGGAACCCGGCGTACCCAGAATCAGGCCGTTGGGGTTTTTCAGCAGCTTTCTGTCCACCATGATGAGGTTGTTGGACAGAGCATTGATGCCGTAGTACAGAGCTTCTTTCCCGTTCTGGAACAGTTCCTGCGTAGTGAAGGGCACAAAGATAGCTGTGGAACTGGTGGTCAGTCCTCGCTGGATCTCAATCTGATTGAGACCCAGAGGCAGACAGCTCATCAGCCCTTCTTCCTGCTGGAAGTCCAGCCTGGTCAGCTGACAGTTATACTTCTGGGCAATAGAGCCTGCCTGAAAGATGTTGTTGCCAAGCTGACGGGGATTGTCCGCTGTGTTCAGCACCAGAAAGGTCAAAAGGAACATTCTTTCGTTGCGGCTCTGCAAATCCTGCAAGAGTTTTTTCGCTTCACTGCCGTAGGTAGCAAGGTCAGATGGAATGATGTCCATGTCGTATCCGGCACGGACTGCTTTTTTCTGTTCCTCGATCTTGCTGCGGTCCAGGTCGGTAATCTTTCGCTTTACCGTTTTGATGGCTTTCACCTGATCCACCGACTGAATGTGCATACTCACAATGAGCGAGCTTTCCATATCCAGAAAATCAGCCAACAGACGGTCATTCAGCTCCGGTGCGAGAATCTGCAAAAAAGAAACAGTCCCGTATTTCTTGCCCATACGGAACTGCTTGCCGGTGCGGAACTCAAAGGAGCTTGGTGCAATAAAATCCTTTGTGGACAGACCGGAAGGAGCCAGCCAGTCCCATTCAAACTGAAACGGGAGTTGTTCATCCATGTGGAATACCGCATGAAGCTGAAAAAGCCTTTCTTTACCGTCAAGCGTTCTGGCAGCTACACCAAGACGCTTGAAGTTATTAAGTATATCGGTCTCAATACGCTCCAGACGGGGCTTGGCGGCTTTGATGCTGTCCGCGTCGATACCAAAGGTCAGGTATTTGGTCTTGATGAGACCGTTGTTACCTCTGGCCAGCTGATTTTGCAGCATTGTGGTGTATTCCTCGCGGATACTGTCAAAGGCGTCCCTCTGGGGCGGGATGGAAATGGAGTTAGCAAAGGTCTCCTCCGATGCCGCAAGGTTCAAAAAAGACAGCTGAAAATGAATCGAGCTGTCAAAATAATTGAGGAAATCACACCAACCCTCAAAGATTGCCGTCTTATCTTCGTTTTGGGAGAGCTGATAGTTGATGTCCTGAAACTGGATGGTCTTTGTGTAGTGGCTGTCCGATACGCGGCAGATTCCGTCCGGCCACATCCGTTCATAAGGGATACTGTCCTGCGCAGATTTTCCTTTTTTGTCCGTGCGGTTAGCGCGGGCAATGGCCGCTTCGATCTGCTTCTTATCGGCGCGGGACAGCTTTTTCTTTGTCTTTACCGGCTGCACAGTTTTTTCCTCGGTTTTTCCGAACATCCGATGCAGCCATTTTTTTATTGCGGTGAACAATGTCATACACCTCCTTATCGAGCATTTCCTGCCGCTTTAATACGGCATAAAAGTTGTTGGTCTGGTAAGGTCGCTGCTTTGGACGGATCACAGCTACTTTGAGAATGTTGCCCACGATCTTTTCCAGGGGCTGTCCATGCTTTTCGTACATAGCCAGCATAAAGAAGGGCAGCATAACCAGCATCATACACATAGCCGCTACACTGTTTCCGGTAGGTTTTCTGAGCAAAAAGAAAAGCGGTACGCCAATAAGCGCTCCGCCCGTGAAGCAGATAAGCTGCCGCTTGGTCAGATTGAACATGACCTTTGTTTTGACTTTTGTTAAGTCCTTGGGTACGGGTACATAAGCCAATGTGGAAACCTCCTTCCGTTTTAGTGCGCCTGAAAGACTGATTTGGCGAGACTGCCGGTTTTGAACAGCGTAAAACATAGCAGTACGGTGTAGCCCACGCAGCTCCAGATTGCCATGATGATGTCATCTTCCAGAGCGATGTTCTGCACCAGCACAGCATAAATTGCCACGCAGACGATAATGAGAAACGCCTGAAAGCCCAGTGCCAGCAGGGATCGGAGGTAATTCTGTCCCATACCGCCCCATTCTTTGCCCATCATTGCAGCCATTGGAACGGGAGCCACCGAAGTTACAAGGTAGATCTCGATCATACGGCCATAAATAACGATAAAGATACAGATATACAACGCCCACATGGTAATGCCAATAAAGAGGGATTGGAACCACAGTCCGAACAGCGGTCCCAAATCCATTTCCATCAGCCTCGGTTCCAGATCGGTCATAACTGAGGAAATGTCAATGGACGCATCCGAATTGATAATCCCTGCCGCCTGCGCCACCACGCTCTGCGCCATATCAAAGACGCCCATCACGATATTCCATGTGTTTGTGACAATGAGGATGGCGGCAGCTGATTTGAACACCCACTTGAAAATCATCCAGGTATCCACATCATGCAGGTTGTTCTTGTCTGCAATCATCTGGATCAGGTCTACGGTCATCACGATAGCCAGGATCACACCTGCAATCGGCACCATGATGGAGTTTGACAGATTCTCAATCATATTGAAAATACTGCCATTCCATCCCTGTGGGGTCTGTCCTACCTGTACGGATATATCCGCGACCTGTTGGTTTACGCTGTCAAACATCCCCGAAAGGTTGCTCATAATACCGCCCACCAGCATTTCTTTCAGCCAATTTGTCAGGGCTTCAAGTAAGAAATCCATACGGTGTCAACCTCCTTTCCGCCGCCCCCGCAAAGCTGCGGGAGCGGCAAGGATTTCATGCAGGAACGCTTAGACAGAGAACAGCCCGGAGAGCAGAGGTACAAGGACCATGCCGACTACGGCTACACCAGCGCCGGCCATGAGCTGCTTCATGCCCTGAGATTTTGCGCCAGGGTTGTCGTTGCCGTAACCTTCCAACAGGTTGATGACACCCCAGATACCAAGACCAGCACCCAGAGCGATAACGAGAGTCTGAAGAACGGTAATTGCCTGTTCAAAAAATGCCATAAATAATATTAGCCGGAATCATTTGAATGATTAATTAGGTTTGTTTCATAAGCGCACAAAAGCCGGAACAATCTGCCCTCGATATATGAGAGCCTGATTCCGGCTGTCCTCCTTTTTCATTATTTTTCTTGCGATTGTCCGCTTTGTACGCCAATGGCCTCAACAGAGGCAGTTGCGGCAAATAGATACGATCACTCCTTTCTCAGCGGAACCGTATTACACGCCCTCCGTGTCTACTTCATATACATCGCAGACCTCATCAGGCTTGAGTTTTAGTCTGGCAGACAAAAATGCTTCAATATCAAAGGTATTTCGCTTGTCTGTATCAGCTGTGTATTTGAAATTAGGGTGTCTGGTAATGTCATACTTGTCTGAAAGAAACGGACGCACACCGCGCAACTGCAAGATGCACTTGCCGCCATCCATAACTGCCAGCTCGTCCTGGCTCATCAGCTCTTTTCCCAATTTCTGATAGTTGAGCGAGTGGGAGGTCTCCCGTCCCCGGCTCTCTCCGGTGTTGTAAGTGTCTATGGTCTCCTTTCCCAGAACAGCCGCCAGCTCTTTCAGCGTTGTTGGCTCTTTGCCACCCAGGAAGATGGAAGTATCCATATTGCCGATGATGGTATCGGCATTATCTTTGTAAATTGCCTTGAGCTGGCTCTGTGCCTGCAACACCAGACAGGCAGAGATTTCACGGCTTCGGATGGTGGCCACCAGCTTTTCCAGCTTCGGAATCTGCCCGATGTTGGCACACTCATCAATCAAACAGCGCACATGAACCGGAAGCCTGCCGCCATACACATCGTCGGCCTTTTCACAAAGCAGGTTGAATAACTGGGTGTAGCACATGGAAATGAGAAAGTTAAAACTGTCATCCGTATCACTCATAATGAGGAACAGAGCCGTTTTTCTGTCTCCCAGCGTATCCAGTTCCAACTCATCGTAGGATGTAACCTCGCGCAACTCTGCAATATCAAATACGGCAAGGCGCGCACCGCAGGAAATCAAAATCGACTTAGCGGTTTTGCCGGCTGCCAGCTTATATTTCTTATACTGCCGCACTGCGAAGTGGTTTGGCTTTTCCGATTCCAGTGCATCAAACATCAGGTCTACGGGATTTTTGAACTCCTCGTCATCCTCCCGGACTTCCATGGCGTTGATGAACTCAATGAGGGTGGAGAAGTTTTGCTCCTCCACCGGAGCTTCATAGTGGATATATCCAATCAACGCGCAATACAGCAATGTTTCCGCCTATAGTGATAGGTAATCCTTTGAAGTTATCGCCGGATTTTCCCCCACTCCACACCGGACGTGCGACTTTCACCGCATCCGGCGTTCCATCGGTTGTTTTCACAAGCATTTAATCAATCACCAAATGAAATGTTAGTTTTCTATTGCGGACAAACCAGCCTGCTGGCGCAGACTGTTCACTTTTAACATCAGTTCCTTTGTTGCCTTGAGCGTGTCGGCTATCTCTTTTAGCTCATTCTTAGGACACTCTTGCAGGAGTGGAAGAAATCTATTATGGAACAAAATCATATTTCGATAGCGTTCCTTGCCGCCCAATTCTGCCGGTGTTTTCAGCCAGCATACTATGTCAGCCGCATTTTCAAAGAGTTCCCCACTTAGCGCACATTTTCCACGTTGAGCCGAGAATAGTGAAATCCTGCTGTCAGTAAGTTCTGTGCTTCGCCCCATAGACGGTTGATTCCTCAAACCTGATAGAACAGATGAGTTCATACTTAGGTTCGTGTGTATCAATGCCCGTCCCTCTACCGTGTAACTGCAAACCGCCGCTTTCTTTGCCATCGGTATCTTGTTCTTGATGTATGCGATAGGGTAGATAGGTTGGTCGATTCCAGATACATACCGTATCATTGCCGACTTTCCAAACCGTTCTTTTTCGCTCTCGGTCATTGCGCCGCCCTCTCGAACAAGTCTGCACCCGGTTTCTGTATTGAGCCGATTTGTTAAAACTGTCATGACCTGTCTGTGGATTTTCCTGCAATCAATGCTGATGCAGGTGGCAAGTTGAAAATAATTCTGTATTCCCAGAACCATTGAATTGTACAGCCGTATTTCGTCCAAAGGTCTTTTTCCCTCTGAAGGTCGGGCAATTCGTTTCGCCTGTTCCACCAGTTTTTGCCTTTCCAGTTCCAACTTTTTGTCACAGATATGAGATTGCACGATGTACTTCCTGCTTTTCGGTCTGACTCGTATCTTAAACCCAAGAAACTCTGAATAGCGTTTTCTAACATTGACTATCCTTGTTTTCTCTGGCGATACCTCCAACCTCAGCCTCTCGGTTATCCATGCCGTTACAGCCTCTTTCGTTCTCAAAGCGTCCTCTTTATTCCGGCAGAAAATTCTGAAATCATCTGCATATCTCACGATATACATTTCTTTCAACCCTGTTTTCCTCATTTTGAGGAATGCCTTGCTCCGGTCAAAAGTAATCGAGTTTCTGATTTTCCTCTCATACCCGTATTCCTTTACAAGAGGGTGGTTCTGCCATTGGCTCTCAACCCATTTGTCCAGTTCATTCAGCACGATATTGGCAAGCAACGGTGAAATGATACCGCCTTGCGGAGTGCCTTTGTCTGGAATGAGTGTAGTGCCGTCTGGCATTCTAATCGGTGCTTTCAGAATCCGCTTGATAATAAAAATCAACTGCTTGTCGTGTATTCCCATTGCCCATATTTGCCGCATTAGCTTGCTGTGATTTACGTTGTCGAAAAATCCTTTTATATCAAACTCAATCACATAATGCAGGTTCATGCGTTGAAGCATGGTGTAAGTTTTCTGCACGGCGTGTTCCACGGAACGGTTCGGGCGAAAGCCGTAACTGTTGTCGCTGAATTTCGCTTCGCAGATTGGCTCTATGACCTGTTTGATACATTGCTGTACCAGCCTGTCCCAGATACAGGGAATACCTAACGGTCTGGTTTTTCCGTTTGGTTTCGGAATGTCTTTGCGTCTTACCGGCTTTGGGCGGTATCCGTGCTGACTTCCTGTGACAATAAACCTCACTTTCTCTGCAACTGTTTCGGGCGGTAAACACCCGATGTCACTGATGTTTTTGTTGTCTGTTCCTGCTGTGTAGCTTCCTCCGTTTGCTTTGATGTTCCGATATGCCAGAAGAATGTTGTCCCGGCTCAGAATTAAATCCATAAGGTCGGTAAAATTTTCTCCCTCCAAACTTCGATGATAGAGTTCATCAAAAACTGGCTGCATACCGTAATACTCGGCATGACGTAAGTCATCTACACATAGAGTTTTGTTTTTCTTTGGCATAAGGCATCACCTCCTTTTTGCGAAAGTGACCCTTTTGGTCTTACTCGAATCCTTATGTTGGATTGAATAATGCCTGCTTATCTCAACCGACTTGTGGCCATTCCTCCGTAGCTCACATAACGCAAGCACATCATAGGTTCGACCACTACTTTTCAGCAGCAGTTCGTCTGCTTATTGTTTTTCGTCAGACTATTCCTTGCGGAATCTGCTGCCTTTCCTCGTTCCGATAGTTCTATCTGTTCATACATACCCGTAGGTTCCTGCTATAGACCTGTCGGCTTGCCTGTGCCTGTAACACAGCATGGTCGTTCGTAGGATCAATTTCTACTAAACCACACCGACTGCGCATTAACGCACCCACACATTTCTGCGTGGTCTTCTTTTAGACCTGTACATTCGCAGGTTCGTCAGTCCGCCCGCCAAAGCGAACATTCTAACCATAGGTATCTTATAGACTCTCGGCTTATAGGTAACACAGTCTGCCTCCAGACCGCTTTCGACCACTTTAGGCAGTGGTTACGGTTACTCTCAGCCTTTGTCATGGGGCTTCGTACACCAGCCATTACAGCTAATGCACGCCCATCAAGGGTAGGCGTTTCAGGGCGTTACCCCGTCATTCCACCTATCAGACTACCAGTTCTCCGAACAACGGAAAACCGTTGCTCGTGCGCAGACTTTTTACCGTCTGCGAACGAGTCGCACTGACCCAGAAATCGTCTCCGGCCTTGCCTTCGCCTTTGGTATTGGCGATCAGCGTTGTTACCAGCTTCAAGATGTCCTTTTCGCTATGGATATAGGCGAAAGGGTTATAGTGCATGGACTTCTTGAAGTTGATTGTATTTAGGACCTTGATGCGGTACGGCTCATAAATGACCTTGCCGTGCTTATCCTTCATGGGCTTTCCGTCTTTCCCCGGCTTGGGTGCGCCCCTTTGGAGCATTTTTCCGCACTCCACCAAAATGGTTCCCTTCGGGTCAGTCACGACGTAGCTGCTGTGCATCTGCATCAGATTCGGTTTGAGCCAGAATCGGGTCTTACCGGAACCGGAGCCGCCAATCACCAGTACATTTTTGTTTCTGGCAGTCTTGGGGTCCTTGGGGCGGCTGTTCATGGTCAGGCTCTCCGTTTTCGTCAGAATCACATTGTTCTGAAATACAGGATCAACGTAAGGTGCAATATCCTCACGGGTTCCCCAGCGGGCCGAACCATATTCCAAACCATGTCGATATTTCTTGGCGTTCTTGCTTTTAAGATACACCGCCAGCCTCAGACCAACACCGCAGCACAGCCCTACCAACAAGTCCAATGGATGCAGGCTTGGCCAGAAACTTTGCAACGCCCCAGGCAGAACCGCAACCAGCGAAAGAAACTTTTCTGAAGCATCCACCCCTTGTGCCATTCGCCATGCCTCTCCAAAATTGGTAGCAAACAGTCCCATCAGGATATACGGCATATTCAGCAAAATGAGCTTTTTGATGTCCAATGTCTTTTTCATCGTTCCAGCTCCTTTCGCTTGGTGCGATCCACCACAGCATTTTTAACCATCTCTTTGAACTGGTTAAGTTTTGCCAGTACGGACGGGCGCTCTGTTTTCGTTGCCTTTTTGACCTTTTTGTTGGTGTACTCTGTAAAAGCTGCTGTCAGAGCATCTGCATCACGGCCTTTGAAAAAAATCAGGTACTTTGGCGGAGAACTGCTGCGGTCCTTTTTCACCGCATAATCCACACCATATTTCCGGGCGATCTTCTCAAACTCCTTGATAGATGGGTCTGTGATCTCAATGTTGGAGATCCCCTGATTCTGACCAATGATCTGCTTGACGGTCTGTTTGCCGTGGGGTGTCACAGGAGCGTCACGGCTTCTCTGCTTTTGCAGCTTCTTTTCCTTGCAGTGGGCCATGTACTTGCTGATGGCGGCTTTGAGCAGCCTGCCGGTGAACTTTGTTCCACTGACAACCAGTGTTAAAGTCCTGTTTTCCACTTCTTCCTGCATTTTCATCGCCTCCTTTCCACAAAATGCGCAGGGGTGGTGCACTTCTTTCTAAGGCGGGACCACCAGCCGCCGGAGAAAATATTTCTTCATCGCTCCATCCCGCGGTTCTTTTTCTTTACCGGCTTCTTATCCGGCAGATTCCACTCTTCCCGAAACTCTGCCACACCTTTGGGGTCAAATGCCTTCAACTTCTCCAGATCAAAGGCAACGGCAGAATATTTTCCATAACCGGACTGCACCTGATAGGGAAGCACCTTCCCCAACTTGTTCTCTTTGATGAATCGCAGCAGGTCCTTGCTGATGTCACCGGAAATAAACGCCTCTCCGGGGTCCAGGGAATATCCTGGTAGGTTCACCGTCATATCTGCAAACGCCTCTGCTCCATCTTCTGTATGGGTAATCATGCCGATATAAAGCCGCTGATTATTCGCATACATTCCAAGTTGCAGCGATATGGTTTCTTCCCCATATTCCCACTTAAAGGGTACTTTCTTTTCCTCATTCATATCGGATTCCTCCTATCGTATCTGTTCTTTGTGGTCATAAAACAAATCTCCATTTCTGACCTTTGCATGGCTGAGAATCTTGATCTGCCCATTTGCCTGACTGTCCAGAGCTTTTTCATAGCCTATATCTGACAAAAACAGGCGGGTGCGTTCTCCTTTCCAGCCAACCGGGGAGTCATGCGTCAGTACATCAAAAATAATCATGTGCCGGGTGTTCTCCGTAAATCGCTGGAGATCCATGTAGTCATGACCGTGATAGTTCTGCGCCCCGGCTTTCTGGCGCATTTCCTCCATCAGCTGCCCGATTGTTTTGCCTTCCTGCATAAAACCCACTTCCTTTCCGTTCTTATGAGACCAGCAAGATCATCTCCCGCAGCTGAGCAAAGTAGAGCTTTCCCTTTGGCGTAACCAGCGTGTAGGAGCCGGTATGCCCGTGATTGCAGTAGTCTTTCACACAGAACAGCCCCGTATTTTTCACATTGGCATAGGGCAGCACATTGCCGGATGCTGTGCGGTACACAAACCGTCGTTCTATCAGAAACCGAACAAACCGGCGCTCCGGGACATCCAACTCTTTGGCGGTTGTCCTGAGATTGGTGCTGTGCTTTAAGTCGATGAACAGGTCATAGAAAGCGGCTTTGCCCTCCAGCTGTGCATTTTCCTTACGCAGAGAAATATTTGCTTCACGCTCAGCCAACAAGTCTGAGCAGAGCTTCATCAGAGCCTCCGGGGAAGTAGCTACCTCCCAAAGCTTCTCTCTTGTGAGATAGGCCCCGTGCTTGCGAATGGTAGGCAGAACCTCATCGAATACCCACTGTTCAAACTGTTCTGCCGATGGCAATTTGCTGTGAACAATCAGGCGGTACAAATCTCCTTCGGGGATAAAAGTCATACTGATTTTGCGGTCGGGGCTTTGTGGGTGAGGTGCGTCGCGTTTCACGACATACCTACAATGGCGGATAATTGCATCGCGGGAATTGCTGTACCCCAGCGCAGCGGCCACATCCGTTCCGCAGAACAGGTATTTGCCGTTTTCTTCGATGACCCGGATACTGCCAAACTCCGGGTTTTTGAAAATTTCCATCTGGTTCATGTCGTGCCTCCTTTGGCATGATAAAAGGCGGCCTTTACCAGCCGCCTGCGTGCATATCGTGGTTGACCAATGAAGTGAAGTGATTATTCATGGTGGTAGGCGCATTGAACAGCACCGCAAGCAGGTACTGCTTCATGTTGCGTACCTGGGTGGTGTTCTTTTGCAGACAGTCCATGACAAACTCGATGTGGGAACTGTCCAGTTTCAAAAAACGGGAACGCACGATCTCGTGAGGAAAGTCTGCCCCAGAGATCCGGGTGGTCTTTCGTCTGGCACAGACCGTTTCTACCAACAGCTCTACGATCTCATTCAGGTCATCCAGGTAGAGAGGATAACGCTGCTTCAGACAGTCATACTCGATATTCTCCAAAATCAATTCCCGATAATTTTCTATCTCTGTGACAGACATCGCATCTCTTCCTTTCCGTTCCGGCGGTCTTGCCGCCGCTGTTTCCCGGAAGGGAATGGAATCGGTACTTGATCCATAAGTAATTGATTTTTCTGTATTTGATTTCTCTATATTTAATTCTGCGGGCTTTTCCGTATCCGGTTTTACCATATCCGGGTTTTCCGTATCTGGTGAAACCACATCTGACGGCAGCATATCCAGCTTCTTTGGCTGTGGCTGCTCATAAATGATGTACTCGGTATCAGTAATACGGCCATTCGCACCGCGAAGCTGCCTGCGGACAATATAGCCAGCTGTTTCCAACTCTTTGAGCGCAGAGCCAATGGCGTCCACACCCTCCTTACAGATGGAAGCAAGCCCTCTTGTAGTGTAATTCCACTCCTCTGGGAGCGACAGGATCATGGAGAGCAGACCCTTAGACTTTAAGGTCAGCCCCTTATCCTTCAGATGATAATTTGACATAACGGTGTAATCGCGTGTCCGTTGTACGCGGTAGACTGCCATTCACTTCACTCCTTCCTGTGGTCAGAAAATAACAAAAGCCGCTGTCAGTAAAGACGCGGCTCAAACTTCATAGAAAACTCCTGGTCTCCCATCAAAGGGATAGCGGCTGATGTCCTCAAAGGCGTCGGCAACCTCCTCCGCTGGATAGTCCTGCCAGTCCCGCTCCCTGACGATATGATGGATAGTACGGTAACAGGTAGAAAACCTTTCATACGCCGAACGGTATTTCGTATTCACGCAGGAGACATCCACAAACCGCCCGTCCTCCAAGAGCCATAGTTCCCGGATGCAAGAAGCATCCACCTGCGTAGAATGACTCTGGATAGTTTTTTGGTAAATGCAAAATCCCCGCTGTGGAAACAACTCTGGCCCATAGTAGTTCAAGGAACACTCATGGTTTCCCGCGGTCTGGTAAGCAAGGACACTTTCCCCACGATAGCGGACAGACTGCGCCACAAGTTCCATGTTCAATCTGGAGAGCGCCCTTTTCCGCTCCTTTTTGTCGGGGAAAAGATAAAGATACGCCGTCCTGATGGCATTGCAAATTTCTTTTTCTCTAAACATCTTATTTTCTCCGTTTTTTCTTTACATCCAAGACATGACCCTCAATTACACGGGCGTACCTTTTGATTTTGATCTCCCGGCGCTGCTGGCTTTGCAGGGCGGCCTGATAACCGTCCTCAGTCAAAAACAGCCGCATTTCATCTCCGGGGCTTCCGTAAGCAGTGCTGGGACGCAGGACGGAAAACTCGATCATCCAGCGGGTGTTATCCCAAAACCTCTCTACGGCGAGAATGTTGTGTCCTTTCAGCTCACGGGCTGAAATATCCCTCATAGGCGGCTCCTTTCATCGTTCCTGGTCTCTCTGACGCTTTTTCTGCCATGCCTCCAGCAACTTGATGATGGTTTCCTGCATCCGCTGGGGCGTATAGCTTTTGGGAAAATACTTCCGCAAGGTGTCAGAGGTAAATGTCACTCGGTCCAGATCGCTTTTCTTTTCCTCACCCATGATGACACGCATCATATCGAGGGTCAGATGCCCCTCCTGACTGTATTTTTTAAGCCGCTGGGCTTGAGAAAGAGAAGGGGTAGCCTGTTCGCTGTCCATCGCGTCCAACAGGTCTACCTGTTCCTCCTTTTTGAGAAAGGACAGCTCATAGGCAGGGTTCAGGGCAATCTTCTTTTCATCCACCATATCCATCAATTCAGGAATCAGCTCTGTCAGACGGATATAGCGCTGAATTTGATTTCGACTTTGCCCCACCTGTTCAGCAAGCAACTGGTCTGATCGCTTTTGTGTCCCAACTTGGGACACATTTTCTTTACTCGGTCTGCCAGCCTGTCTTTTCATGGCATCCAGCTTCATCTTGTAGGCAAATGCTCTTTCACTGGGGAGCAGACTTTCTCGTTGCAGGTTGCTGTCAACCATAATGATCGTGGCGGCATCATCATCCAAATCCCGAACAATGACCGGCATGGTCTCCTTTTCTGCCAGCTCACTGGCTCTGTGCCGCCTGTGTCCGGCTACCAGCTCATAACCGCCCTCCGGGTCCGGTCGAGCAATCGCCGGAACCAGAACGCCATACTGCTTGATACTGTCTGCGGTCTCCATCATGGCTTCGTCATCCTTGACTTTGAATGGGTGGTTCTTAAAGGGATGCAGTTCAGACAGCGGAATCTCCTGAATCTTTTCCAGCTTTGCATCCTGACGGCCTTCTTCGGTGGAGAACAGATCATCTACCGAGGCCAGCTCTATTTTTTTCGCGCTGCTTTTCAAGTTTCAACACCTCCTTCGTCAGATTTCGATACCCCTCTGCCACCTTGCCGCCAGGGTCATGGGCGAAAATACTTTTTCCCTCTGCGCTAATTTCCTTTGCACGGACAGAATGGGGGATCTCTGTGCCGAATACTTTGATCTTGCTGCCATAGGTCTCCCGCAGGAGCGCGGAAATCTCTTTGGCAAAGTTGGTTCGGCTGTCCACCATCGTCAGCAGGATACCGTCAATCTGGAGCTTGGGGTTGATTTGCCTCTTTACCTTGTTTACCGTGGAGAGCAGCTGTTCCAGCCCTTTAGCGGGCAGATACTCTGCCTGAACGGGAATGATGATCCTATTCGCAGCCGCCAGCGCATTGACCGTAAGCATCCCCAACGAAGGCTGACAGTCAATCAGGATATGGGAATATTGTCCCTTCAGTGTGTCCAGGTATTGCCGTAAAATCGTTTCACGGCTCATGGCGTTTACCAGAGAAACCTCCATACCGGAAAGCTGAATATCCGCAGGCATCAGGTCAACGCCTTCTGCATGATGCAGAATACCTTCTCCGGGGCGTATAGGCTGATCCATCAGAATTTTGCCCATTGCATCCGACAGTGTAAATGGCAGCTTGTCCGGTTGCGGATTTCCCAAGCTGATTGTCAGGCTTCCTTGTGGGTCCCCGTCGATCAGAAGCACTTTCTTTCCGGCCTGTGCCAGACCTATTCCCAAGTTCGCACAGGTTGTTGTTTTGCCAACGCCGCCTTTCTGGTTGGCGATGGCGATGATTTGCGTGTTCAATGACTTCACCTCATTTCTGATTGTTGCTGTTGTTTCTGGAAATAGAAAAAGCCGCCACTTCAAAATTAACAGTGAAGTGACGGCTCTTTCTATCGCCGGAATACGAGTTTCTGAAATGAAAAAAGCACCCAGCATTTATACTGTGTGCTACATCAAATTCATATTCAATTATTCAAATTAGCTCAAACTATGCCAAACTGCCACAGCCAAAAAACGAGGGGAAGGAGGGCTGAAAAGCACCCCCAAAATCGGCTCTCGGTTAACCACTTTGGGAACCACTTCCCCCTCTTTTTGCCCTCTTTTTAGCCAGTTAACCACTTGCGGACCACTAAAAATTGGATGAAATCGGCTCTCGTTTTGCCAAATTTGGTCAAACCATATCAGCCTGCTTAGATATAGTAAAACCCCGGAAAACCTTGATTTTCCGGGGTTTTTGAACCATTTTGATATAGTCTGAGCAGTCGATTATCGCTTGCTGAACTGCGGAGCGCGACGAGCTGCTTTGAGACCGTATTGCGTGAGTTTTTGAGCTGTTTTCCCTTGATACTCCGGGCTTTTCCGGCTTTCTGCCTCTCAGTTATCCGGTGTGCGGACCATAAAAAACGGCCTTTTTTCATTCAGCAATAGCCTGATGAAACGCACCATTTACTACCCCAAACAGCTCCTCTGGTTTATTGTACTTCACTTTTGCATAGATGTCCATAGTTGTTTTGCTGTTTTCGTGTCCGGCAAGGTATTGGACGGTCTTTGGATCAACACCAGCATAGAGAAGATTGGTAATGTAAGTGTGCCGCAGCTGATGCGGGGTTACATCAAAGTCCAGCGTATATCTGATTTTGGGTTGATTTTTCTGGTTCATGCCCAGCGTTGGGGTAACCGTGTATTTGATGCTCTGACCATTCACATACTTATAATAGTTCCGGGGCTTAGTGGAGCGGACAACGACATACTGCCACACTCTTTGAAACTGCGAAGCAGCCAGCGGCTCCCCTTTGCTGTCAGCAATCACATAATCTGATATGGAATTTTCTTTCGTTTCTCTCAGACAATCCACCAAACACTTCGGTATCGGAATATCCCTTTTTGCCGCCGGAGTCTTTAGCACCGTAGAAATCACGGGTCTGTTATGCTCTGTACGCCATGCCCGCCTCACCGATAGATAAGGTGTATCCTCGTCCAGAAATACACAATCCCATTGCAGTGCAAGAATTTCTTCCCGACGCAGACCGGAATACAAACCGAGCATAATAAACAAATATGGAGGAAGTCCCTTGACTGTATCCAGAAGCACGGCTACCTGCTGATCTGTCAATGCCTCCTTCTTTTTTGTCGGTTTTCCGCCTTTACCGGATATTCCCGCACAGGGATTGTGTTCAAGAATTTGGTTTCTCTCTGCCGCATAAAAAATGCACTTGAGTAGCATATTGACCTTATTGTATAAGCCTTCCGATTTCTTTGACAATGGAACAAGCGCCAGCCGAATATCGTCAGCGGTCACTTCTTCCATATACATCTCTCCCAGAGGTTTTATGATATAGTTTGTCATATCCCTCGTATAACCTCTGAGTGTAGACGCAGACACCTTTGCCGACTGCATCAGCAGCCACTTCTCTCCATACTCGGCTACTGTCGGGTGCTGCCGGTGAAAGATAATTTCTTCCACCTGCTTCCGGGCCTCTAACTGCTTCTCATACAATTCTTCACAAGTTGCGGCATACAAACTCAACTCTTTGCCATCTGCATCCGTAATCCTGGTTCTGTAATACTGGATTCCTTTCAATGTAATGGTCCCGTACTTCGGGATCTGTGTTTTCTTTTTTGCCATCTTTGATCGTCCTTTCTTGATAATGTGTAGTCTCCGTATCTACACTCTCTTTTTATCAGAAAGCCTCGATTTAATCAAAGATACGGCTGAGGTAAAACAAAGAGCGAGACATCCTTGCCTCGCTCCTGCTTCATTTCCTATTTGTTATTACTGTACTGCATCCCAGCTTGCAAACGCACAGTTCATTGATCTGACCAGCTCATCTGGTCTGTTGTACTTAACCTTTGCATAAATGTCCATGGTAATCTTGCTGCTTTCATGGCCTGCCAGGTATTGAACCGTTTTGGGATCTACCGATGCATGAATGAGATTGGTAATGTAAGTATGCCGCAGCTGATGGGGTGTTACTTCAAAGTCCAGACTGTAAACCACTTTTCCGTTATGAGCAGCCTTTTCTCCCAAGACAGGTGTGACAGTATGCTTTACTCTTTTTCCATCTTCATACCGATAATAGCTCCGCTCCTTGACCGTCCTCGTAACAATATACTGCCAAAGTCGCTTAAACTGCGTGTAGGACAGCGGTTCGCCATCCCGGTTTGAAACCACATACTCCGAAGTCGAAGTTTCCTTTGCTGCTTTCAAACACTCAGCCAAGCAAACAGGAAGGGGGATATTTCTCTCCGCAGCCTTGGTTTTCAATTCATCCGAAATCACCGGTCTGTTATGTTCGGTGTGCCATGCCCGTCTTACCGTCAGATATGGAGTATCTGTATCCAGATATACTGAATCCCATTGCAGAGCAAGAATTTCTTCCCGACGTAGCCCTGCATATAAACCAATCATGACAAAGACATAAGGCGGCAAATCTCGGATAGCATCCAAAAGGCGCTCCACCTGTTCATCTGTCAAAGCCTGACGATCCTCTTGTGGAACACCGCCACCTTTTGTTGTCAGATAAATCGTTGGGTTGTGGTCAATAATCCTGCTTTCCAT
>ENA-OPWL01000056-OPWL01000056.1-human-gut-metagenome-genome-assembly--contig:-NODE-56-length-58505-cov-10.840599_pt1 | contig 58505 bp, 55 predicted proteins | sample MGYA00241508_ERZ502008 | MGnify/ENA primary metagenome ERZ502008 (study PRJEB25962, sample SAMEA2043046) | human gut metagenome | biome: human gut; feature: human-associated habitat; material: faeces... | reverse complement strand
AAGGTAACATGGATGGTCGCGCATATACAAAGGTTATCAAGATGGTTAAGAGCCCTAAGACTGGTGCTTACATTTTCGATGAGAAGATGGTACCTAACGAGGCTGTTAAGGATTTCTTCAAGGACTAATCATTTAGTACTTAATATATTCATGGGTCGTAACTCTACCGAGTTGCGACCTTTTTCTTTTCCTTTCCTTTCCTTTCCTTTCCTTTCTTTCTCCTTCCTTTTCCTTTCCTTCTCCTTCCTCATTTCTCGTTTGTCATTCTTTAATCTTTCTCATCTTTCTCATTTGTCATTCTTTAATCTTTCTCATTTGTCATTTCTCCTTGTTTCTATGAAAAAGTTGCAATATAATTTGGTGTTGTTAGCTTTTTCTATTATCTTTGCAGAAAATATTATATCTTATGGGATTATTCGGTTTTTTTAATAATAAGAAAAAGGAAACTCTCGACAAAGGACTCGAGAAAACCAAGGAGAGTGTATTCAGTAAGTTGGCACGTGCTGTAGCAGGTAAATCAACAGTTGATGATGATGTACTCGACGATCTGGAGGAGGTTTTGATTACCTCTGATGTCGGTGTGGAGACTACGGTGAAAATTATCCGCCGCATCGAAGAGAGAGTTGCTCGTGATAAGTACGTTTCTACCTCTGAACTTGACAGAATCCTCCGCGAGGAAATCGCTAATCTGCTCTCTGAAAATCATTCTGATGATAATGACGATTGGGATTTGCCTTCCGATCACAAACCTTATGTCATTCTCGTTGTCGGTGTGAATGGTGTGGGTAAAACTACTACCATCGGCAAGTTGGCTTACCAGTTTAAGAAGGCTGGCAAAAAGGTTTATCTCGGTGCCGCTGATACCTTCCGTGCCGCTGCAGTTGAGCAGATCTGCATCTGGGGAGAGAGAGTTGGGGTGCCTGTGGTGAAGCAGCAGATGGGTTCCGATCCTGCTTCTGTTGCCTTCGATACCCTCCAGAGTGCTAAGGCTAATGGTGCCGACGTGGTGCTGATTGATACTGCCGGACGACTGCACAACAAGGTGGGACTGATGAATGAGCTCAAGAAAATCAAGGATGTCATGAAGAAGGTTTTGCCTGAGGCTCCTGATGAGGTGATGCTCGTACTCGATGGCAGTACCGGACAGAATGCGTTTGAGCAGGCTAAGCAGTTTGCCGTAGTCACTAACATTACATCCTTGGCTATCACCAAACTCGATGGTACTGCCAAAGGTGGTGTTGTAATCGGGATCTCAGACCAGTTGAAGGTGCCTGTGAAGTACATTGGACTGGGTGAGGGAATGGAGGATATGCAGCTCTTCAATAAGAAAGAATTTGTAGATTCTCTCTTCAAGAAAGACTAAGTCCTCTTTCTAATGACAAGGACTATTTTCTGTGAAATACACAGACGCGTCTGTCTTTCTTCTCTCTATATAAACGGAACAAGGTCCTCTCTAAAAGACGGCTTGGTGATTTTCAAAAATTAGAAATAAAACGGTAGATTAAGAAAACGTGAAAAAGAACGAAATCGATATAATTACGATGGGCTGCTCCAAAAATCTGGTGGACAGCGAGTTGCTGATGAAGCAGTTTGAGGCAAACGGCTATCACTGTGTGCACGATTCCAAGCGCCCACAGGGTGAAATCGCAGTCATCAATACTTGCGGATTCATCGGGGATGCCAAGCAGGAAAGCATTGATACGATCCTGGAATTTGTGCAGCGCAAGCAAGAAGGTAAGGTTAGAAAACTCTATGTCATGGGTTGTCTCTCCCAGCGTTATCAGAAAGAACTTGAAGCTGAAATTCCTGAAGTTGATAAGTTTTACGGCAAGTATAACTACAAGCTTCTTCTCAGTGAACTGGGAAAGGCTGAGGTGCCTGCTTGTAATGGTCGTCGCCATCTCACCACACCACGACACTATGCTTACGTGAAGATTTCCGAAGGATGCGACCGCCATTGCGCCTATTGCGCTATTCCGATTATTACCGGCAAGCACGTAAGCCGCCCGAAGGAGGAAATCCTGCAGGAAGTTCGCGAAATGGTAGCGGATGGTGTGAAGGAGTTCCAGATTATCGCCCAGGAACTTACCTATTATGGGCTTGATATCGATGGTAAGCATCATATCACGGATTTGATTTCCGACATGGCTGATATCCCTGGTGTCAAGTGGATTCGCCTGCATTATGCTTATCCAAACCAGTTCCCGATGGATTTGCTTGATGTGATGCGCGAAAAGCCAAATGTCTGCAAGTATCTCGATATCGCACTGCAGCATATCAGTGACCACATGCTCGACCGTATGCATCGCCATGTGAACAAGAAGGAGACGATGGAACTGATACAGGCTATCAGAGAAAAGGTGCCGGGCATTCATATCCGAACCACTCTGCTCGTTGGTTTCCCGGGAGAAACTGAGGAGGATTTCCAGGAACTGATGGAGTTCGTGAAATGGGCGAAGTTTGAGCGCATGGGTGCTTTCGCTTATTCTGAAGAGGAAGGTACCTACAGTGCCAAGCATTATGAAGATGATGTTCCGGAGGAAGTGAAGCAGAGCAGACTGGATCAGTTGATGGCGCTTCAGCAGGATATCAGTGCTGAAGTGGAAGCTGAAAAGGTGGGCAAGGTGCTCAAGGTCATCATCGATCGCAAGGAAGGCGACTATTATATCGGTAGAACGGAATTCTGCTCTCCTGAGGTGGATCCTGAGGTGCTGATTCCTGCCACCAAGCGACTGAGAGTGGGTAACTTCTATGACGTGAAGATTACTTCAAGTGAAGAGTTTGATCTGTATGGAGAATTGGTCTAAGTATCTTTTATGGAGAATTGATATAAGATGAACAATAAACAATACATCGCTGAGCTGGCTCGCAAAACCAGTTTCTCACAGGAGGATACTCAACGCCTTGTGAGAAAGGTGATTGATGCGATGATAACTCAGTTTGAAGAGGGTGAACAGGTGACGATTCCTGATTTCGGCACCTTTGAGGTGAAGAAACGACTGGAGCGCGTAGTGGTCAATCCGCTTACGAAGAAGCGCCAGCTGGTTCCTCCGAAACTTGTGCTCGGATTCCGACCTGTTGCTTCCGTCAAGGAAAAAATAAATAATGGAGGGGAGGAAGATGAGTAAGTCGAGTTTGTCTGTTTTGGCAAAGGCTGTTGCCAGCAAGCGTGGACTTACCCAGGCTGAGGCTGAGCGCTTTATTGCCACTATGTTTGAGGTTGCTGGTGACGGCATCCAGGAGGACAAGTTGCTGAAAATGAAGTGGCTGGGTACCTTCAAGATTACTTCCGTGAAAGATAGGGAGAGCGTGGATGTCAATACCGGTGAGCGAATCCTGATAGAGGGGCGCGATAAGATTTCTTTTACTCCGGATAATATCCTGAAGGAAATCGTCAACAAACCTTTTGCCCAATTCGAAACCGTTGTGGTGAATGATGGTATCGATTTCTCTGATATTGACGAGAAATTCGCCAATATGGAAAGGGAAGAAGAGGAACTGCAGCTTCAGAAAGAGCAGGAATGCCATGATGAAGAGGTGGTTCAAGAGGAGCAGCCTCAGAAAGAAGAACTGTCTCAGGAGGAAGAGCAGCCTCGGGAGGAAGAGCATTCTCAGGAGGTTGAACTGAATGAAGATCTGTCTCAGGAGGCAAAGAAGTCTCAAGAGAGTCTGTTGGATGCAGAGTTGCAGTCTCAGGAAGGTGGAAAGAAGGATGAACTGTCTCAGGAAGCGAATACTCCGATTTCAGAAGAAACGGTTGCTTTGTCTTCAGAATTGAAAAACGCTGAGATATCAAAAGATGATATTTCTGAGACTTCCGAAGATAATATCTCTCAAACTTCAGATGATACGATTTCTAAGACTGAAGAAAACGGTATTCCGGAAGAAGTTGGAATGCTGATTTCTCATTTGAAAGAAAATAAATCTGAAGCAGAAGAAATAGAAAGGGTGGAAGAAGCTAAAGTTAAAGAAGAGGCAGAAGTCCTAAAAGCAACAGAAGCCTACGTTGAGGAAACGCCTGCAGAGGCGAAGGTTGTCGTTTCGCAATCGAATGTGGAGAACAAGAAGCAGCCAGAATATGATGAGACACTCGATGAAGACGAAGCTTATGCTTCAGACCGTCACCATCTCGTGATACCAAAATATGTGGTCGCCTTGGTATCTGTGGTCTTTGTTGCTCTATTGGGTGGTCTATGCTGGTTTGCCTTTATTTACGGCAAAATGCAGGCTCGACAAGAGCAGATGGAGATGCAGTTGAAGGCAATCAAACCTCAGCCTCAACCAAAACCTAAGCCAAAGGTAGTTGCTCCTGTGGATACAGCGAAGTCTGTTGCTTCCTCGGATGATAAAACTGACGCAGAGAACGTTCTGGCTAATGGTGCTCAGACAAACAATGAGCAGACAGACCATGCTCAGTTGGCAATGAAGAAAAAGGCCAAGCAGGACAGCATCCGGATGGCTCAAGCTAATAATGCCGTGAAAATGGCTGAAAAGGCTTCTGTGTATCTCAACGATCCTCGCATCAGAACAGGCGCTTATCGTATCGTGGGTGTAGAAAAGACCGTGACGGCTAAGAGTGGTCAGACTTTAGCAGGATTGAGTAAACTCTATTTGGGGCCTGGCATGGAATGCTATATGCAGGCCATTAACGGATGTTCTGAGATAAAACCGGGACAGAAAGTGAAGATTCCAAAGCTGGAACTGAAAAGAAAAGGAAAAAAGAATTAAATCTGCAATGATACTGATTCTATTTTCATAGTAGGATATAAAATTCCCCCGCTTCATCAGAATCAAGCGATTCTTGTGGAGCGGGGGATTTCTTTTTCTTAATCCAAGAAGGGGATTTCTTTTTCTTCTTGGATTAAGTTTTATAATTCAAAAATATCCTTCAGGGCAGCGCGAGCAATCTTTTCGTATTCTTCACCGAGGTCAGCAAAGCGCAATACACAGTTGGCAGCAGCATGCTTGATACCCATATTATCGCCTTGTAAGGCAACTGCAGCCTGGTCGAGAAACTCATTGATGCCTCTCTCGTTAGCTTCCTGTCCGTTGGCGAAAAGTCTTGCCAACAGTTGGAATCCTGCTATCTCATAAAGCGTCTTGTCTGTGGCAATCCACTCATAGGCAATGGCAGGAGCATAATCCACATGCTGCAGAAGATTGAATGCCAGCATCTCAGCCATTTCCTGGCTCTTGACCTGTTCCATCCAAATGTCTGTGATCTCTGGCAGCATCTTCTCTGCCGGCATGATAAGGGTGGCAAGAATCTTGCATTCACGGATGTCTTCCTTCCAGAGTTCAATGGCCAGTTCATAATCCTTGCCATATTCCAAGGCCATCTTCTTCAGTTCTATGAAAGGTACGCCCCAGTTGATCTTATAGCCTAAGCCTTTCTGGGTCATCGACTGAGAGGTTGGACCACTCATTAAGAGGCGAAAACTTCGCTTGATCTTCATCAGTTTCTGATGAGTTTCTTCATTCATGTTTATTTCCTTTTAGAGTTTCTTTACTGATCTGATTCCAGCTTTCTGCTACAGTTTCATCACTTCGCAGAACATGCCGTCAAACTGTTCTTCGATTCCCTTTGGTACTTCCTTGAAGATACCATAGAGGGCACTTCCGCTACCGCTCATGGAGGCGTAGACTGCACCTTGGTCGTAAAGTTTCTGCTTGATGGCTTCCAGTTCCGGGTGCATCTTGAAGATAGGTCCCTCGAAATCATTGATTAGTTCTTCTTTCCAGGTTTCTATCGGTTGGCGCACGATATCACGGCAGCTCTTGGCTGGCTTCTTTGGAGTGATGGCACTGTAAGCCTCCTTGGTGCTTACGGCAACGTCAGGTTTTACGACACAAAGATAGTATCCATGCAGATTGCCATCAGGACCATCTGCAGGCATCAGCACATCTCCGATACCCTCCGCATAAGCAGGTTCTGCTTCGATAAAGAAAGCACAGTCGGCACCCAGTCGGGCTGCATAACGTTCCATTTCCGGATTACCGATATTGAGACGGAAACGCTCATCGAGAAGTCTGATCATGAAGGCTGCATCCGAAGAACCGCCGCCAAGACCGGCTTGAGAGGGGATATGCTTGTAGAGGTGAGTATGGATGCGTGGCAACTGGTAGTCGGCTGCCAGAATATGGTAAGCCTTTATCACCAGATTTTTCTGCTCATCACAATCCACAGCATTGCCTGTCACCTTCAGGTCGCAGGCAGTATCGCTCGGAAATTTCTCATCCATGTATTTGATTTCCAATGCATCATACAGTGGGATGGGATAGAAGACGGTTTCCAGATTATGGTAACCATCCTCTCTTTTGCTTACGATGTTCAAGCCAAGGTTGATCTTGGCACATGGAAAAACAATCATAGGCTATTTCTTTTTAAATTACTTGGCAGCCTTGCGGAATGTCTCGTTGTTAACTACGATCTTGCCTTCCTCAACATCGATGATTGCCTGATCCTTGATATCTGTATCCATACCCTTGCTTGCGAGCATGATGTTTGCTTCAGAACCCTGTGGCTGTACCATGAACTCCCACTTGTAGTAGTTCTTCTTGTAGTTCTTTGTGGTAACAGTAAAGTCGCTGTTCAAAGTGATGACTGTCTTCTGGTCAAGACTTGCATAGTCACCTGCAGCCTTCTGCTGGAATGCAGAGTCTGTGATAACTTCTACTTCTACTTTAGCAGGTTCTGCTTTAGTTTCTGCCTTTTTGTTGCCGCAAGATGCTGCGAATACCAACATGCCCATGCAGAGGGCCATCATAATTGACTTTTTCATACGTTAAAGATTTTGTGTAACTAAATTATTGTTGCTTAAATTTAACTCTTAATTGATGTAAGCTAAGATTCCACTGACTGTCAGCATCACCCAAATGGAAATAAGTCCTGTATATATCGGATATCTCTGATATTTGAGTTGCATGCCACCCGGCTTAAACTTGTCTGTATAGTTTCTTGCGAAATATCGGAAGACATAGTATGAAGCCGTAGCCGTAATCAGTCCGATGAGCATGCCCACAAAGAGATCGCCTGGATAATGCACTCCGAGATAGATGCGGGAGTAGCTCATCAGCAGCGCCCAGATGGTGAGGAATACCGTCAGCTTGGTGCGCTTCACCAGAAACATTGCAAAGAATGCCATACTCCAGGCGTTGGCTGAGTGGGAGGACGGAAATCCATATCTGCCACCGCGATACCCGAATACGACATGCACCATCGGCGAGATCGGATTGTCGGGGTTGCTTGGTCGCATGCGCTCTACCATCGGTTTGAGGAGGGTAGAGGCTGTTTGGTCGCAGATGAATATAATGGCGACAATGACCAGCAGACAAGTGACTGTTTCCTTGATATGGAAATTGCGCAGCATCACATACAGGAAGCTTGCGTAGAATGGTATCCAGACAAACCTGTCAGAATACATGGTCATGAAGTAATCCCAATAATGGTTGTGGAGACCATTGAAATACAGGAATATATTTGTGTCTATTTGATTCAGATAATTAATGATTCCGTCCATGTTTAAGTTTTATTTTGTACTGATGTCATCGTAAAGTTTCTGCAGGTAGGCCTGGCCGCGTTTCAGGTTATAGCCTTTCTTGCCCTTGTTATACACTATTTTCCCTGCCTTGTTGTCATATATGATTGAGTTTTCTTCTGTGACGACCCCAAAGGCATCCGGCACGGTGAAGAAGGCAAATTTCGGTGTGGCATCGCTCAGCATGTTCTTGGAGAACAGGAAGTCATCGTGCTTGATACCCAACTGTCCTAAGAGCGTAGCTGCAATGTCGTGCTGGGTTCCTATCAGATTGATCTTCATCGGTTTGGCGATGGCGCCACCGGCTATGATAAGCGGTATCTGATAGCGGCTTCTGTCGAAATTGTCCAGATGCTCTTTATAGGCTCCCACATGGTCTGGCACCAATACTACGATCGTGTTCTTCCAGCGTGGCAGTTTACTGTATTGCCTGATGATGCTTCCCACCACACTGTCTGTATATGCGAAGGCATTGAGTCGCTGGTCTTTCAGTCTGCGGTAAGGCACTTCGAAAGGCTCATGACTGCTGGAGGTCTGGAAAACTCTGAATTTCGGAGCTCCGTTCTGCTCCTTTCGGATGTCATCCATCAGTCTGTTGGCTACCAGATGATCGTGAACGCCCCATTTGCTGAGCTTTTCATCTATTGGGAAATCTGCATCCGAGATGATCTTCTGGAATCCCTGTGATATCAGGTAGGAACGCTGGTTGGCGAAATCCACATCTCCTCCATAATAATAAGCGGTCTGATAATGACGCTGGTTGATCAATGATCTGGCGATGGAAGGCAGATGGGCAGTCTTGGCAGGATACCTCATGATGCTGGTAGTAGGCTGCGCTGGATAACCGCTCAGGATGGAAACCAGTCCTCTATCGGTGCGGAAACTGTTGGCATAGAACCGGGTGAAGAGTATACTCTGGCGGGCTATTGAGTCCAGTTGTACAGCCACATCCTTCTGTGTTCCCATAGACGGCATGAGGTCGCTGGCGAAGCTTTCCATGATCACGATAAGTATATCGGGTGTTCCCCTCATGGCCTCTGGCTTGAGCAGTGGATAGGTATTTTCATCGCTTTGACTGGTCATGGTGGCGAAAATCTTATTTGCTTCCTTCTCGTCCATGAAGCGATACTGCTCAGCGAAATTCTCCTGATGAGCAAGAGACTCCATCAGACTGAACATCGGGTTCACTGCCGAATGGTTTACGTAACTATTCTGACTGAAATATACTTTGCCGGTATTGGCGGTAGAAACCGTTACGCCTCCTCTGATAGGAAGGAATAGCAGGCCTGTAAGCAGCAACATGATGATGGAAGTGCGCCCACGGTGTCTGTCAAAATCACTTGATGTACTATATGGTCGGCTATAAGAACCATATCTGCGCTTTTTCTTTTCCCTGATGGTCAGCGAGAGCACGAACCAGATGGCTGCAGCACAGAGTATCAGACAGATAAATCCTAACAGGTCCACCCAGATGCTTGTGCTGGCAAAGGCATCGGCAGGTGACGTGAAGAAATAGAAGAGCGGAGTACTGTCCAAAGGAAAATTCCAATAGGGATACAGGGCTATGTTGAGCACGAAGCAGAAACTCATAAACACTGCAATGATGCCAAAATAGGTGGAGAATACAGGACGTATGATTTCTTCCTTGATCCAGATAGAGGCAAGAAGCAGCAGGGCAGGGATGGCCGTAAGGTATCCCGCCATGGAGAGGTCCAGCTGCAAACCGTGCCAGATGACGGCCAGCATAGTACTGAATGGATTTTCCAAAGGCTGGGCTGCTGATGTATGAGTTAGAAGCATGAACAATGGCTTCTGCAGCACAAATAGCACTACCAATATGAGATATATCTTGAAAAAACGCTTAATCTGTTTCATTCTGCCAAATTTAATAGCTGTTACACATTATTATATGTTATAATATACCTATTTATAATTCATACACATGTAGGCTTGTGATATACTAAGATGGTGTCTGAGTAAATCACATGTTGTATATCATTCATCATAGATATATTTTTAGATATTCAACAAGCCATAATATGGCTCGTATTTTCTGCAAAATTACTCAATTTCTTTCATATAAGCAATTTATTTGACTTAAATTTCAAAAAAGAGTAAAAAAAATTTGGATGTTTAGCGAAAAAAGACTATCTTTGCGAAAGAAACAAACAAATTTTATGATATTAACAACATAACATTATGGCTAAGTATAATATTACCCCCAAGAAAGAAAAGAATGCGCGATACCAAACGCTTCTGAGTGAAGAGACTAAAGACCGCTTACGTGATGAGATTTTGAGAATTGTAGTTACTGAAGGTAAATACAAGGACAAAGATTATAATACACGTAAGTTGGCAGAGGATTTGCATACCAATTCAAGATATGTATCTGCTGTTTGTGCTACTCGTTTCCACAAGAACTATCCTGAGTTGGTAAATGATTACCGTGTGAACGATGCAATGTCACTTTTGACGGACAAGCGCTATCTGAACATGACTATTGAGGACATTGCTGAGATGGCTGGTTTCAGCACTCGCCAGAGTTTCTACTCTAATTTCTACAAGCGTCTGGGTGTTACACCACGCCAGTATCGCCTGGATCACATTACCAAATAGATGTGAATAATTCTGGGGAACATATCTTGTAAAATTCGCGCTTTAAGCAGAAATAATATATTTCTATAGAATAAAAGCCAATTGGTTGCATTTCTGTTGTTGAAATACGGCCAATTGGCTTTTGTGTTTTTATTCAATCGTAATCTGATGAATAAAGACTATGATTTCTTTCAAAAGGGAATTATTCTATTTTGTAATAGACTCATATATTAAATCCCTTTATTTCAGATTGCAATTACTTTCTCAAGAAGCTCTTGAGGATTTTGGTCTTTGCATTTTTCCCAATCTTTCGAATCGCCTTGTCTCTGATCTGTCTTACTCTTTCCCGTTTCAGATTCATATCTTCTGCGATTTCAGCCAGAGTGATATGGGCGATGCCTATTCCATAGAATTTTCGGATGATTTCCTGTTCTCTTTCATCCAATGTGGCGATGCAGTTCTGCAAGTCGTCCATCATCTGTTGGAATACGGTGCTCTCGTCTGCTATCAGGGCATCTTTGTTGATCAGAATGTCGAGTAGGGTATAGTGAGTGCCCTCGCTCAGTGGAGCATCAATAGATACAGCGCTGTTTGCAGAACGTGTCATCAACTTGCGGTCGCTTTTAGGAACACGGCATACACCGCTTTGCTGCGTGATGGCCTTTTCCATAGCCTTGCGGATGAATGGGGCTGCATAACCTACGAAATTGGTGCCGCGGTCGGCTTCAAACTTCTGGGCAGCCTGCAGCATGGCGATGTAGCCTTCGCTTACCAAATCGTCGAATTCCACACCTTTACCCACATATTTGTTGGCTACTGATTTCACGAAGTTGAGGTTCTCGCCAACTAATTTTTCTATATTGTTTTCTTTCATAATCCTGTTTCTTTGGTTTCGTATGGCAAAAATACTATTATTTTTTTATACTCCCAAATTTTAATCCCAAAAAATGAGAGAATGAAGGGATTATTATATTCGTTGGCAGATTGGAGGTTGCACAACAAAACGAGGGCTTGCCAGTTTCCCGACAAGCCCTCTCGAATTTTTCATCTTATTACTTATGCTCAAAAACCTGTTTCCTAACATGAACTCTCTTATATCAGGTACAAATTAATGAGATATGTAATGTATTATTTGAAATATCTCTTGTAGAGACCAGCGAAGCCTGCGCAGTGGCGAGCCTCATCCTTAGCCATCTCGTGTACTGTATCGTGGATTGCATCAGAACCCTGCTCCTTAGCCAACTTGGCAATGCGGAACTTGTCCTCGCAAGCGCCCTTTTCTGCTGCGATACGTGCCTCAAGGTTGCTCTTGGTATCACCCAAAACCTCACCGAGAAGCTCTGCAAAGCGAGAAGCGTGATCAGCCTCCTCGAAAGCATAACGCTTGTAAGCCTCTGCGATTTCTGGATAACCCTCACGGTCTGCCTGGCGTGCCATAGCGAGATACATACCAACCTCACCGCACTCGCCGTTGAAATGGTCCTTCAAACCCTTGATTACGTCCTCGTTGACGCCATCCTTATAAGCCTGACCCAGTACGTGAACAGTTGCGAAAGTCAAATCATCGTCAACTGCACTTTCCATCTCCTTGAACTTGTCGGCAGGAGCCTTGCAGATAGGGCACTTCTCAGGTGCTTCTGTTCCTTCATAGATATATCCACATACGGTACAAATAAATTTCTTCTTCATAATGTTCTTGTTTTATAAGTTAATAATTCTATTTCTGTTTTGTATATACTATATAATAATGTGTCAATGTGATGTCTGGCGGTAGCTCTGCTTATTTTGCCTTGCGCTTCTTTTCCTCGTTGAGTTTAGCACAATCAGCGCAAATTCCCTTGTAGTAGAGCTGTTGTTCATCTACGATATTCCCCTCTATCACCTTTTGTTTGGTCATCTTGGGTGCCTTCTCGTCGAAGAGGTCAATCACTTTTCCACATTTCTTGCAGAAGAAATGAACATGAGGAGTCGTGTTTCCGTCGTAACACACACGATGCTCGTCAATGGTAATCATTTGAGCAGCATTTTTCTCGCTCATCATTCTCAGCGTATTATATACTGTAGTCTTGCTGAGTGTAGGTATAGTCTTATACAGTTCTTGATAGACATCATCGATAGTCGGATGAATAGGATGCGTCAGGAGATAATCCATGATAGCAATTCTCTGAACCGACGGACGGATATCGCATTCGATAAGTCTATTGTATGCCACTTTGCCATTATTCATATTCTGTTGCTTTTTAATTTCGATTGCAAAGATAGAAAGAATTTTTGAAACCACCAAATAAAAATTGGAAAAATTACAAAATAACATTGTAGTTTTTCCAAAATCTAAATAAATCCATATAAGTAATGGAATATTTGCCCTTTCTTGATGGAATCTTTTAAAGTCCGGTTTGTATGTACTATTTTGCTATGTGATGGCAATTTTTTTCTTGAAGGATAATTTTTTTTGCCTTTGTTTGAATGTGGTTTTATAGCTGATTTGTTTTTTGCTGTCTGCCCATGAATTTTTTTCTGCGTGCCCACGGAGAAATTTTTGCTTGCCCAGGGAAAAATAAAAGTGGGTAGGGGGTATGGTATTTTCTCCTTGATGATGAGAATGCAATATGATATATTTTCTTTTTTTACATATTGTATGAAATGTATAAATAATTGGATGTGCGCTTGGAAGGTTTGCGCAAGGGATGATGGAAAATTTAGTGCAAAAAAAAGCGATGACCTTCACAGGCTACCGCTCCAAATCTTCAATAGGTATTAGTTTCCTTTAAGGTAAAAAGATTGTTTTCAGGATAACGATGGCAAAGGTAATGCTTTTTATTTATTCCACCAAATATTTTTTTGCCTTTTTTCTCCACTTTTTGTTTTTTACTTGTGTTTTATGAATATTTAACTGATTTTAGCTAAAAAATCAATGCAAACGTTTGCTTTCCTTGATCTATCTCATAATTTTGAATAATTTGTTTCTGTATTGTTTTCATAGTGTTAAAATTACGATCATGACGTTTTTCGTGTGAATAGTATGGAATATCATTAACAAGATTTGTATTTATAAAAAAGAGGGTATGTCACAATCCATGACATACCCTTATTTTTATTGGATATAGTAATTGATACTATTTGTTGTTCTTGATCTTCTCGACGTATGCGTCAATTACAGCTACAGCTGTGATGTTGACGATATCCTGTACGCTGCTCTCAGAATCGGTGAAGTGGATAGGCTTGTTAAGACCCATCTGGATAGGACCGATAATTTCAGCCTCAGGACTCAATGCCTGCAAGAGTTTGTAAGCACCGTTGGCGCTGCTGAGGTTAGGGAATACCAATGTGTTGACGTCCTTACCCTTCAGGCGAGAGAATGGATATTTTTCATCGCGCAACTGCTTGTTGAGTGCATAGTTCACCTGCATCTCGCCATCAATTGCCAAATCAGGGAATTCCTTCTGCATTGCTTCTACGGCATTCTTTACCTTGACAGGTGAACCCTGTGCATCGGTACCGAAGTTAGAATAGCTCAGCATTGCCATCACTGGTTCCTCATTGAAGAACTTCACTGTACCAGCAGACAACTTAGCGATATCCACGAGTACATCCTGGTCTGGGTGGCGGTTGATGAGGGTGTCAGCAATATAGAAGATGCCCTTCTGCGTATTGAGAATGTGCATGGTTCCGAAGGTGTTGTAGCCCTCACGGATGCCGATCACGTCCTTTGCCACCTTGATGGTGTTGGAATATTTAGTGTAAAGGCCTGTGATGAAAGCATCAGCATCACCTTGCTCTACCATAGACATACCGAAGTAGTTGCGCTCGTACATCTTGTCGTAAGCCTCCTCGAATGTATAGCCTTCGCGTGCTCTCTTCTCTGCCAAGTGTTTAGCAAATGTAGCACGGCGACCTTGCTCGTTGTCAGCACGCATATCTACAATCTGGATGCCTGTCAAATCAAGTTTCAAGCGGGTAGCTACACGATTCAGACGGTCTGGATTACCCAAGAGGATTGGCTCGCAGATGCCTTCTGTCTTGGCCTGAACGGCTGCCTTCAACATAGTTGGGTTGCCACCTTCAGCAAATACCACGCGCTGTGGATGCAGGCGGGCTGTATCATGGAGCTTGCGGGTCAACTTGGTCTCCTGACCGAGCAACTCGCGCAGGTGCTGCTTGTATGCCTCCCAGTCGGTGATAGGAGTGCGGGCAACACCGCTGTCCATAGCTGCCTTTGCGATAGCTGCACTCACCTCAGTAATCAGACGTGGGTCAACTGGTTTTGGAATGAAGTATTTAGGACCGAATGTAAGGTCGTTGACATGATAAACTTCATTGACTACATCAGGAACAGGCTGCTTGGCCAGGTCCGCGATAGCGTGTACAGCTGCCAACTTCATTTCTTCGTTGATGGCACGTGCGTGAACGTCGAGTGCACCGCGGAAGATATATGGGAAACCGATCACGTTGTTGATCTGGTTAGGATAGTCAGAACGACCTGTTGACATCAGGACGTCAGGGCGGCTTGCCATTGCGTCCTCGTAGCTGATTTCAGGCACAGGGTTGGCAAGTGCGAATACGATAGGGTTGTCGTTCATAGAGCGCAACATATCCTGAGAGAGTACGTTACCCTTGCTCAAGCCTACGAAAACATCAGCACCCTTGATAGCCTCTTCCAGAGTATGAACGTCGCGACGGTCTGTGGCAAAGATCTTCTTCTGTTCAGTGAGGTTTTCGCGGTCGCTTGTAATCACACCCTTGGAGTCGAGCATCAGGATATTTTCCACCTTAGCACCGAGAGCTACATAGAGCTTGGTACAACTGATGGCAGCAGCACCGGCACCATTGACAACGATTTTCACCTTGGCGATGTCCTTACCTGCAACCTCAAGCGCATTTTTCAAACCTGCTGCAGAGATGATGGCAGTACCATGCTGGTCGTCATGCATCACAGGGATGTCGAGAGTCTTCTTCAGACGCTCTTCGATGTAGAAACACTGAGGAGCCTTGATATCCTCCAGGTTGATACCACCGAAAGATGGAGCTATGCGCTCTACAACTTCACAGAATTTTTCTGGGTCTTTTTCGTCAATCTCGATATCAAAGACATCGATTCCACCATAAATCTTGAAGAGTAATCCCTTACCTTCCATTACAGGCTTACCGCTCATGGCGCCGATATCGCCAAGACCGAGCACAGCAGTACCGTTGCTGATAACGGCTACAAGGTTACCCTTGTCTGTGTACTTGTAAACATCGTCTGGATTCTGCTGAATCTCAAGACATGGAAATGCTACACCAGGTGAATAAGCCAAACTCAAATCCGTCTGAGTATGGTATGGCTTAGTTGGTTTAACCTCGATTTTTCCAGGACGGCCATTTACGTGATAGGCAAGAGCCGCCTCCTTTGTAATCTTTACCATAATAATATGTTAGTTTAAAGTTTTAAATTCTTACGATTTTTATGCATTTTGTGCACATTTTGATAATTTTGTGCAAAGGTAATAAAAAACCAGTTAAATTGCGTAGGTTTTTTGTTTTTTTTTGTATCTTTGCACAAAAAAACTTAGACAGAGCAAAGAAATGGTCGAAATTAATGAATATCGCAAGGAATTGAAAAGTAGAATCATCGACTATGCCATGGGTGAATTTTACAAGCGTGGTGTTAGGGCTGTGAAGATGGATGAAATCTCACAAGGGCTTCATGTGTCTAAGCGTACCGTATATGAAATATTCGGTGATAAAGAGGAACTGCTCCTTGCTGGCTTGAAAATCAAAAACCTGGAGATGAGGGAAAAGTTAGAGGCCTACTCCTGCAATGGGGCTCATAATGTAGTGGATATTATCGGCTATTTCTATAAGCTGCAGATGGAGGTGAATAGTATGGTGGGGGTTGCTTTTTATGAGGAAATTCACCGTATGCCTCGGGTGGTCGAGTTTTTCAATCAGGAGCATGAACGCGAATTTGCGGATAGGGTAAAATTCCTGAAGGCGGGTGTAGAGGAAGGGCTCTTCCGTCAGGATATTGACTATAGCCTTACGATGGAACTTCTCAGTGCCTCCATGAGTGAAATTATGCATAACCAGCTCTACAAGAAGTATAGTATGCAGGAAATGTTCGACAATTATTTCTTGGTTATTATACGTGGATTCTGTACAGAGCGTGGCGTGGCATTATTGAATAAGGTTATCGAATAGTCAGTCTGTTCGGTAACCTTTGTTCATATATGTGTGTATCCCTATATATATAATAAGGTATAAAGTAATAACTCAGATAATTGAAGGTAAATCATGAAGATAGTTTTGATAGGGGCTGGTAATCTGGCCACCAACTTGGGGAAGGCGCTTTTGGCTGCCGGTCATGATATCGTGCAGGTGTTTAGTAGAACCGTGGAGTCGGCAACTGCCTTGGCTCAGATTGCTGGTGGAGCACCCGTAACGGATATAGAGCAGGTGCGTGCGGATGCCGATTTGTATATTGTTTCCGTTAAAGACTCTGTTTTGGGTGAATTGCTGCCACGGCTTTGCAAGGGGAAGGAAACCAAGATCTTCCTGCATACTGCCGGTTCTATGGATATGAACGTCTTTGAAGGGATGGCAATCCATTATGGTGTATTTTATCCCATGCAGACTTTCTCTAAAAGCAAGGAAGTGAAATTTTCTGAGATTCCTTGTTTTATAGAGGCAAATGATGACTATGCTCATACAGTGATAGCTGATATGGCGCATGAGTTGAGTGGGAGAGTATATGAATTGTCGAGTGCTGACCGTAAGTACTTGCATCTTGCTGCTGTTTTTGCCTGCAATTTTGTCAACCACTGTTATGCTATCAGTGAGAAAATCCTGGCAGACCACGGTGTTCCGTTTGATGTGATGCTGCCGCTGATAGATGAGACAGCCAGGAAAGTACATGAACTTTCTCCAAGGGAGGCACAGACGGGGCCAGCTGTACGGTTTGACGAAAATGTGATTCGTATGCAGGCTGCCCTGTTGAAGGATCAGCCTCAGATCAAGGATATCTATGAGCGCCTGAGCTTAGGTATTCATCGTTTCAGTAAGAAATAGTAATCATCGTTTCAGTAAAAAATAGAAGTTTAAACAGATATGATAAATTATGATTTAAATAAGATCAAGGCCATAGTCTTTGATGTAGATGGTGTGCTTTCTTGCCAAACGATAACCCTTTCTCATGCAGGTGAGCCTTTGCGTACGGTGAATATCAAGGATGGATATGCCATCCAGTTGGCGCAGAAATCTGATTTACGCATAGTGATACTCACGGGTGGAAAATCAGAGGCCATCCGTCTTCGTTATGCGGGATTGGGCGTAGAGGATATTTATATGGGTTGTGCCGTTAAGATCAAGACCTATCGTGAGTTTCTGGAGAAATATCAGTTGACGAACGAGGAAATCATCTACGTTGGTGATGATATTCCTGATTACGAGGTGATGAGAGAATGCGGATGTCCTTGTTGTCCTGCTGATGCATGTTCCGACATCAAGGAAATCTCTACTTATGTATCTTCCTGCAATGGTGGTGAAGGCTGTGGTAGAGATGTCGTGGAACAGGTGCTTCGTGCACAGGGAAAATGGTTGTCTGGAGCAAAGGCTTTCGGATGGTAATTCATCAATAAATCGAAACGTATGAAGAATTTTAGAATCATATTGGCAAGTAATTCGCCTCGACGCAAGGAACTTTTTGCTGGTCTCGACATTCCTTTCGAAGTGAAGGTCATTCAGGGTATAGACGAAAGTTTTCCGGAATCTCTACCTGCATACGATACAGCCCAGTATATAGCAGTGAAAAAAGCACAGGCATACCGCCCACTGCTTGATTCTGCCATCAGTCATCAGGATACTTCCATCAATCATCAGCAACCTTCGGATGGAAATCCTGAATTGTTGATACTTACTGCTGATACGGTAGTGATAGCACCAAGCAGTGAAGAACAGAATGACCAGGAAGGAAAGGGAATCATTCTGGGAAAACCGAAGGATGCTGCGGATGCGAGCAGAATGCTGGAAATGCTGAGCGGAAAGACCCATCATGTGGTGACGGGTGTCTGTATTACTTCTCTGGAAAAACAGCGACAATTCTCGGTCGTTACGGAGGTTACTTTCAAGAAGCTGTCAAAGGAGGAGATAGACTATTATGTAGGGCATTACAAACCGTTTGATAAGGCTGGAGCCTATGGCATTCAGGAATGGATAGGTTATATCGGTTGTACGAGTTTGAAGGGAAGCTACTTCAATGTCATGGGACTTCCTGTGCAAAGAATCTATGAGGAATTAAAGAAATTCTAAGAAGTAAGAATTTTGTTATAATTATGCATTTTGCATGTGGGGTTTCCTGTTTTTTTCTCTCGTGATAGGGAAAGATTCCTCATTTAGATTTTTTTAAAATAATAGTTTTCTCTATGTCATAAATTATGGCTATCTTTGTGCGTTTTATGTAACTTAGGTAGTAATATGACTAATAATGTGAAGTCAAAAGTCAGGGAAGTTTTAGATAATTATCTGGAGATGAATAAGCATCGCAAGACTCCGGAACGTTATGCTGTCCTTGATGCAGTTTATAGTTTAAAAGGGCATTTTACGCTCGAAGACCTTGGAGCACAGTTGGAAAAAATGCATTTCCCCGTAAGTAGGGCAACGCTTTACAATACGATGCATCTATTCATCGAACTCCGTCTGGTCGTGCGACATAGTTTGGTGGATGGTACCAAGTATGAAGCAAGTTTTAATAATGAAAACCATGTACATCAGGTGTGTACGGTTTGTGGTAAGGTAACGGAGGTACAGGCTCCACTGGTCGTGGATGCCATCAATGAGACCAAGCTGCAGAGATTCCGTCGTGATGCCTTCGCCCTCTATATCTATGGAGTGTGCAGTACGTGTCAGGGTAAGATGACCAGAAAACGTAACAATGGTAAAGTAGAAAAGTCAAAATAACTATTTATAAAATGAACACAGGTAAAGTAGATGTCCTGCTGGGTCTTCAGTGGGGCGATGAAGGTAAAGGTAAGGTGGTTGACGTGTTGACCCCTAAGTATGATGTGGTAGCTCGCTTTCAGGGTGGTCCTAATGCAGGACATACATTGGAGTTTGAGGGACAGAAATACGTTCTTCGCTCTATCCCTTCTGGTATTTTCCAGGGCGGTAAGGTGAACATTATTGGTAATGGTGTCGTTCTGGCTCCAGACCTCTTCATGCAGGAGGCTAAGGACTTGGAGAAGAGCGGTCATGACCTCAAGAGTCGTCTTCATATTTCCAAGAAGGCTCATCTCATCATGCCTACTCATCGTGTGCTCGACGCAGCCATCGAGGCTTCTAAGGGTAAAAACAAGGTTGGTACAACTGGTAAGGGTATTGGTCCTACTTATACTGACAAAGTAAGCCGTACTGGTTTGCGCGTGGGTGATATCCTTGAGAACTTCCAGGAGAAGTATGAGGCTCATAAGGCTTTGCACCTCAAGCAGATAGCATCTCTCGGTTATACTGATTTCGATATCACAGAGGTAGAGAAGACTTGGATGGAAGGTATCGAATACCTGAAGCAGTTCCCTATCGTTGACAGCGAGGTGGAGATCAATAAGGTGCTTCGTTCTGGCAAGGATATTCTTTGCGAGGGTGCTCAGGGTACTATGCTTGATGTAGATTTCGGTTCTTATCCTTTCGTAACTTCATCCAATACAATCTGTGCGGGTGCTTGTATCGGTTTGGGTATCGGTCCTAACCGCATCGGTAATGTATATGGTATCATGAAGGCTTACTGTACTCGTGTAGGTGCTGGTCCTTTCCCAACAGAGTTGTTTGATGAGACAGGTGCCAAGATTCGCGACCTCGGTCATGAGTATGGTGCTGTTACAGGCCGTGAGCGCCGTTGCGGTTGGTGCGACCTCGTACAGTTGAAGTATTCTGTGATGGTAAATGGTGTTACTGAGCTTATCATGATGAAGAGCGACGTGCTCGATGGTTTCGACACTATCAAGGCTTGTGTAGCATACAAGTTGAAGGATGGTTCTGTAACTACAGACTTCCCATACGAAATCGACGATGTAGAACCTGTATATAAGGAGTTCAAGGGTTGGAAGACCGATATGACTCAGTTTACTTCTGAGGATCAGTTCCCACAGGAATTCAAGGATTACATAGCTTTCCTCGAAGAGTTCCTCGAGACTCGCATCGGTATCATTTCTATTGGTCCAGACCGTGAACAAACTATCGTAAGAAAGTAATTTATAATATAGTGTTTAATGTTTTGTGCTTAATTTTACTTTGAGGGTAGATATTGCGCAGAACATTAAGCACTAAACATTTAATATAAAACAATAATAAATGGCTCAGAAACCAAGTATTCCAAAGGGTACTCGCGATTTCGGACCTATCGAGATGGCGAAACGCAATTACATCTTTAATACCATTAAGGATGTATATGCACTCTATGGATTCCAACAGATAGAAACACCTGCCATGGAAACCCTTCAGACGCTGATGGGTAAATATGGCGAGGAAGGTGATAAGTTGCTGTTCAAAATTCTGAATTCTGGCGACTATATGAATAAAATCAGTGATGAGGATATTCATTCTTTAGGATCATTGAAGTTGGCAGCAAAACTTTGTGAGAAAGGTTTGCGTTATGATTTGACCGTACCTTTCGCTCGTTATGTGGTTCAGCATCGTGATGAACTTCAGATGCCGTTCAAGCGTTATCAGATTCAGCCAGTTTGGCGTGCAGACCGTCCACAGAAGGGTCGCTACCGCGAGTTTTATCAGTGCGATGCGGATGTGGTAGGTTCTGATTCCTTGCTCAATGAGGTGGAGTTGATGCAAATTGTGGATACTGTTTTCACCAAGTTTGGTGTTCGTGTCTGCATCAAAATCAACAACCGCAAGATCCTGACTGGTATTGCTGAGGTAATCGGTGAGGCTGAGAAGATTGTGGATATTACCGTGGCTATCGATAAGCTTGATAAGATTGGACTTGACAATGTGAATGACGAACTTCGTGCTGATGGTATCTCTGAGGAAGCTATCGAAAAGTTGCAGCCAATTATCTCATTATCAGGTTCTAACGATGAGAAGCTTGAAGTAATTGCTAAGGTATTGGAAACTTCAGAAATCGGTTTGAAGGGTGTAGAGGAAACTAAATTTATCCTTGATACGCTGAAGACTGTAGGGTTGAAGAATGAGATTGAACTGGATCTTACTTTGGCTCGTGGCTTGAACTACTATACCGGTGCTATCTTCGAAGTGAAGGCACTTGATACTCCTATGGGTAGTATTACCGGTGGTGGCCGATATGACAACCTTACTGGTATCTTCGGTCTTCCTGGATTGAGCGGTGTGGGTATTTCTTTCGGTGCAGACCGTATCTATGATGTACTCAATGCCCTCGACCTTTATCCAAAGGAGGCTGTGAATGCCACACAGGTCCTCTTCATCAACTTCGGTGAGAAGGAAACTGCATATTGTCTGCCTATCGTCCGTCAGGCTCGCGAGGCTGGTATCCGTGCAGAAATCTTCCCTGACAAGGCTAAGATGAAGAAGCAGATGAGTTACGCCAATGCCAAGAATATTCCTTTTGTGGTTCTTGCTGGTGAGAATGAGATTGAACAGGGTAAGGTTACTTTGAAGAATATGGAGAGTGGTGAGCAGCAGTTGGTTTCTGCTGATGAACTTATCGCTGTCATCAAGAAGTAATTTACTTAGGCGTCATCAAGAAATGTTTTTCTTGGTTTATAGCCAATATGAAATAAAGGCAGGGAGCATCAGTTTGGATGGTCTTCCTGCCTTTTTTAAAAATAATAACTGAAAATTCAAAACTTAAAAACGAATCGTTATGATGAAAAAGATTTTATCCTGGTTTGCCTGCCTGTTTCTGGTGCTCGCTCTGACATCTGGTAGTAAGGTAACGACCGTCTTTGTGATAGGTGATTCTACTGCTGCTGAGAAAGGTAATGCCAAGAATAATCCAGAAAGAGGATGGGGTATGGTACTGCAAGGTTGTTTTGATGATAAAATCATCGTTGATAACCATGCTGTGAATGGTAGAAGTTCTAAGAGTTTTATCGATGAAGGTAGATGGCAGAAAGTATTGGATCAACTGAAACCGGGGGATTATGTGTTTATTCAGTTTGGTCACAATGATGAAAAGCCTCATGCCGACCGTCATACAGATCCAGGCTCTACCTTTGATGCCAATCTGGAGCGTTTTGTCAAGGAAACACGTGCCAAAGGTGGTATCCCGGTTTTGTTTAATTCGGTAGTGCGCAGATGTTTCTATCAGGCACCAGTGGAGAATGATGATGACGAGAAATTGAGAAAGACTACTTTTGCGGGTGAAGAGAAGATAAATAGTGATACACTCATTGATACTCACGGAGCCTATGTCGTAGCTCCTCGTAATGTGGCGCATCGTCTGAATGTTCCTTTTGTGGATGCCACAAAGATTACTCATGATATTGAGACAGAGTTGGGCATTGAGGGAAGCCGTAAGTTGCATATGTGGTTCCGTCCGGGTGAATGTTCTCAGATTCCTAAAGGTCGTCAGGATAATACCCATTATAATGTATATGGAGCTCGCCTGGTAGCCAATGCCTTGGCTGATGAGATTGGTAAGCAGGTACCTGAACTCAAGAAGCATGTTCGCCATTATGACTATGTGGTTTCAACCCGTGGACGTGGCAATTACTTTACACTCCAGGATGCTGTGGATGCTGTTCCTGCAGGTAAGCGTGTTAAGGTTCTTGTACTCGATGGTTCCTGGAAGAAGCCTGAAAACTTGAAGGGGAAGAAAATCAAGTTCATCCTTCAGTTTGGAGCCAAGATTACTGATTAATCTCAAAAGGGTGTGTCATGGACTTGTGACACACCCTCTTGTATTCTATCTAATCTTGAACAATTTCAATCTTCAGAATAGTTTCTGTCGTATGCTTGATTCTGAAGTCATCTGAAGTGCGTTCACCCACTACCCATAGAATATTTCCAGCAGAATCTTCCAAAATGAGTTGCGACTGTTTTTCAAATAGATTTCTTTTTCTATCTGTTAAATAGTCGCTAACTAATTTTCTGCCTTTCATTCCGAAAGGTATGAATGCGTCTCCCTGTTGGGTGCGTCGGAGCATGAGCGGAAATTTGATATTTCTGGCTTCCAGTGTAATCAGATGCTTCTCTTTGCTTGGTTGGAAGTCTTCTGTTACTGTTTCTTTGGAAATCCTTATTTTTCCTATTGCAGTCACGTAGCAGCCTGGTTCTGGTATCAGAATTCTTCTGAAATCATCCTCCTTATTTTCTTTTATCAGAATTTGTTCTCTATCTATAAGTATCTGATGGGTGGGTGTTTGCCACGTTTTTCCTGTAGAATTGATAGAGAGGAGTATCTCCTGAATCATCTTGCCGGAGACTCCGTATGGAGAAAGGGTATGAAACAGGGCATACTCTGTGCTTGCCTGGTTTAATAGCCATGATTTGCTGATGCGGATAACTGGCTGTGGCATACAGAAAGAGGCGGGTATTTCCTGATATATCTGCTCCTTTTCTTTCTCCAGGGCTGCCGTGAGCATCTTCGAAGCTTCAGTCAGATATCGGGCGGTAGCTGCTATGTTGTGGCAAACTGCCGGGTTGATTTCTTTGAGCATCGGGATGATATTCAGCCGTATCTTGTTTCTTACGACGTCATCTACCAGATTGGAACTGTCTGTTACAAAATACTGCTGGCGTTCCGTCAGATAATCGAGGATGTCCTGTCGGGTGATACAAAGGAATGGACGGATGATGTATCCGTTGACAGGAGAAATGCCTGTAAGCCCTTTCAGTCCTGTACCTCTTACCAAATTGATAAGAATTGTCTCAACATTGTCGTCCTGATGATGGGCTACGCAGATACCGGCAGCGTCCACATCCTTGCGAAGCTGATCGAAAAAGCGGTAACGCAAGTTGCGTGCCGCTAATTCGATGCTTTCATTATGGAGTTTGGCGTAAGTCCTGGTATCGAAGTGGATGCGATGCAATTCTATGTTGAGTTGCTGGCAGAGGGTAACACAAAATCGCTCATCTCTGTCAGACTCTTCTCCTCTCAGATGGAAATTACAATGACATGCCTCTACGGTATAACCCAATTCATGAAGTACCAGCAGCAAAGCAACACTGTCTGCTCCTCCAGAAAGGGCAACCAGATATTTTTTGTCTTTTTTCAGAAGATGCTGTTGGATGATGTTTTGCTGTATGGTTTGTACGAACTTCATGTTGTTATCTTATTTTAATGCTCAATGTTAATCATTATTTTGATACCCAACGTTAAGCAGTTTAAAAGTGCTGAATATTAATCGTTGGAAGTCTGTGCTTTCAGGAAAGCTTCGGCTTTTTCCAAGTCTTGTGGAGTATCAATTCCTACTGTTTCTACGTCAGTCTTACCCACTTTGATCTTATATCCATTCTGCAGCCATCTGAGTTGCTCCAGACTTTCTGCAATTTCAAGAGAACTCTGTGGCAACTGGGTGATTTTTCGCAGTACATCCTTTCTGTAAGCATAGATGCCGAGGTGCTTGAGGAAAGGATAGTTGTCGAGCCATTCTTCCTGTTCTTTTCCTCTTACAAAAGGTATGATGCTTCTGGAGAAATACATGGCAAAACCAAAGTTGTCAACTACAATCTTTGGACTGTTTGGGTTGGCTACAGCATCCATGCTTGTAAAGGGTTTGCCAAGGGTTGCTATCTGGGTAGCCTCATCATCGAAGCAGTGGCAGATGGTATTGAGCTGACTTTTAGCAACAAATGGTTCGTCACCCTGTACGTTGACGATGACATCCCAGTCGCCGCCAATTTTCTCAATAGCTTCCTCAATGCGGTCGGTGCCGCTCTTGTGGTCAGAACGTGTCATGACCGCCTTGCCGCCAAAAGCTACTACGGCATCATAGATGCGGGTGTCGTCGGTTGCTACATAAGCTTCCTCCAAAGCAGCGGAAACTTTTTCATAAACATGCTGTATGACAGGCTTGTCGCCCAACATAGCCAGCGGCTTGCCTGGAAATCTTGTTGAGGCGAAGCGCGCAGGAATAATTCCGATAAACTTCATATTTACTATGTATTTTGTTCAAACATTCTATTTTAGAAGAACATTCTTTTTTATTCAAACATTCTTGGTTCTTTATTGATTTCTTTGAGGAAGATTTCCCCATACTTTTTCTTCTTGAATTCACCGATGCCATGCACTAAGCCAAACTGTTCGATGGTTCTTGGTTTCATGGCTGCCAATTCATGCAAAGACTGGTCTGACAGAATGATGTAAGGTGGGTAGCCCTGTTCTGTAGCCAGTTTGAGTCGGAGTTTTCTCAGTCTTTCGAAAAGTTCCTGATTCTCAGTCTTAGTATGTGATACGCGTACCAGTCTTGGATGTACCACTGGGGTCTTACCCTTATCGCTTTGCTGTATGACAGCCAATTGTACAGGGTGTTCTCCCTTGAGTACCTGCCAGCCGAGGCTGGTTACTTTCATAACATTGTGCTCATTGTAGGCAATTTCGAAAAATCCCATCTGCATCATCTGCAACATATAGTTTTGCCAGTCTTTCACGCTGACGTCACTTCCCACGCCAAAGGTCTTGAGCTCATTGTAATGGTTCCTGACCACTGTGGGTGATTTGATTCCTCTAAGTACCTCAATACATTGTCCGATGTGAATCTTTTCGTTGGTCCTGACGATGGCGCTCAGCGCTTTTTGTGTGACAATCGTACCATCAAATGTTCTTGGCGGATGGGCGCATACATCGCAGTGCCCGCAGTCTTCTGCCGAGGTTTCGCCAAAGTAATTGAGCAGGATTCTTCTGCGGCAGACTCTGGCTTCAGCATATTCCTGCATACGTTGCAGTTTCTCTGCATTGATTGCCTTTTGCCCGCTTGCTTCAGCAAAACTCTTTCTCTGTATGACATCAGCGAGCGAGTAGAATAGGATGGTGTCTGCAGGTGCACCGTCGCGTCCGGCTCGTCCTATTTCCTGATAGAAACTCTCGATGCTCTGTGGCAGATTATAGTGGATGACCCATCTTACGTTTCCCTTGTCGATGCCCATACCGAAAGCAATGGTGGCACATACCACCTGAATCTGGTCCATCTTGAACCGTTCCTGGATGGAAGCCCGTTCTTCTGTAGGAAGTCCGGCATGATAGGCGGCAGCATTGATGCCCTTCTTTTTGAGTTCTTCTGCCACAACCTCTGTATTCTTTCTCGAAAGACAATAGATGATACCTGCATCGCCCGGATGGGAACCGATATGTCGCAGGATGAATTTGATCTTTTCTGCCTTGGTTCCTTCACGGCGTACAGCCAGACTTAAGTTGGGGCGGTCGAAGCTGCTGACGAATGTCTTGCCATTGAGGTGTAGCTGCTTGACGATGTCCTCACGGGTGATTTTATCAGCAGTGGCGGTCAGAGCCATGACCGGTACTCCTTGGAATCTTTCGTGAAGAAGTCCCAATTGTGAATATTCCGGTCTGAAGTCATGTCCCCATTGGCTGATGCAGTGAGCCTCATCTACGGCAAATAATGAGATTTTGATATTGCTGAAGAGATATGGTATTTCGCTCAGCAATTTCTCTGGAGAAACGTATATGATTTTCAGGTCACCAGCCTCACATTTCCTTCTGATGATGGTTTCCTCTATCGTATCCGTACTACTGTTGAGTGCTTCTGCCGGAATACCATTGGCTTTGAGCGCTTCCACCTGATCGTGCATCAGACTGATGAGTGGTGATATAACCACAGCGGTACCAGGCAAGGCTAAGGCGGGTATCTGATAGCAGAGACTTTTACCGCCTCCTGTAGGCATCAGTACGAGACAATCCTTGCCCTGCATGATTTCCCGGATGATAGCTTCCTGATTAGAACGGAAGGAATCGTATCCAAAATAATTTTTCAGTATATCTATTATTTGCATTTCGCATGAATTTCCGGCAAAGGTACATATTTTTTATTAGAAAACAGACTTTTTATTTGATTATTTCAAAGAAAGTTGTTACTTTTGCATCATAATAAATTAATTAACAGAATGATGAGCAATTCTAACGAACATTTTCAGTTCACAGACGAGCGTTTTGCCGACTTGCAAATGTTGCGCTATCGCTTGAATGGTTTTGAGGATTTGACGCTTTCTCAGCAAATATATATTTATTGCTTAGCAAAGGCTACTTTGATGGGGCGTGATATAACCTTCGACCAGCAGGGAAAGTACAATCTTCGTATCCGTAAGACTTTGGAGGCTATCTATAAGCATTATGATGGAGATAGAACTTCTGATGATTTCAAGGCTCTCGAGGTTTACCTCAAGAGAGTTTGGTTCTCCAGCGGCATCTACCACCATTATGGTTGTGAAAAATTCAAGCCGGGTTTTTCCGAGCATTTCTTCTATGAGGCTGTTTCTATGATGCCTGAGACAGAACTGCCTTTGAAAAGAGGTGAAACTAAGGAGGATTTGCTGGATGAATTGGTGCCCGTTATTTTTGATGAGGAAATTCTTCCGAAGCGTGTGAATCAGACTGATGGTGTTGATCTGGTAGCCACTTCTGCCTGCAATTTCTATGAAGGCGTTACCCAGAATGAGGTGGAAAGATTTTATGCCAAACTGAAGGATGGTGAAGACCTGACACCACCTTCCTATGGACTCAATTCCAAACTGATGAAGCGGAATGGAGAAATCGTAGAAATGACCTGGAAAGAAGATGGTATGTATGGTACAGCCATTAAGGAGATTACTTCCTGGCTCTTGAAAGCTCAGAAATATGCAGAAAATGAGCAGCAGACTCATGTCATCGATCTTCTGATCAAGTATTATCGCACTGGCGATCTTTCTGATTTCGACCGATATAGCATTGCGTGGGTCAAGCAGCAGGAGGGTATGGTTGATTTTATCAATGGTTTTATTGAGGTCTATGGTGATCCTCTTGGACTGAAAGGAACCTGGGAAGGGCTTGTTGAATTTAAAGATATGAAAGCAACCCGACGTACTCAGGCTATCAGCCAGAATGCGCAGTGGTTTGAGGACCATTCTCCGGTGGCTCCTCAGTTTAAGAAGGCTGAGGTTAAAGGTGTAACGGCTCATGTCATCTGTGCAGCTATGTTGGGTGGTGATGAATATCCTGCTTCTGCCATCGGCATCAATCTCCCGAATGCTAACTGGATTCGCGAGACTCATGGAAGCAAGAGTGTGACGATAGGAAATCTGACAGAAGCATACAATAAGGCTGCGCATGGTAATGGATTCCTGGATGAATTTGCTATTGATCAGGAAACTCTTGATCTCATCAACCGATATGGTGATGTGACGGATGATCTGCATACCGACCTGCATGAATGTCTGGGACATGGCAGTGGTCAGTTGCTTCCTGGTGTTGACCCTGATGCTCTCAAGGCTTATGGCAATACTATCGAGGAGGCTCGTGCTGATTTGTTCGGCTTGTATTATGTGGCAGATCACAAACTGGTAGAGTTGGGATTGACTCCTGATGATGAGGCTTATAAGGCTCAATATTATTCTTATTTGATGAATGGACTGTTGACACAGGCGATACGTATCAAGGAGGGTGATAAGATAGAGGAAGCTCACATGCGCAACCGTGCGTTGATAGCCAATTGGGTCTTGGAACACTATTCTCAGGCGGTACAACTGGTGAAGAAAGATGGCAAGACTTACGTTCAGATCACTGATTATCCTGCTCTCCGTCATGCTTTTGCAGACTTGTTGGCTGAAATCCAGCGTATCAAGAGTGAGGGTGATTTTGATACGGCCCGTATTCTGGTAGAGAAGTATGCTGTTAATCTCAATCCAGAGTTGCATCATGAAATCTTGGAACGATACAAGAAACTTAACCTGGCTCCTTATAAAGGATTTATCAACCCATGGATGAAACTGGAGTTTGATGAAGAGGGTAATGTGACAAAGGTTCTTCTTGATTATACGGAATCCTATGAACATCAGATGCTCAGATATTCTGATGAATATGGTACGCTATAACAAATAGCATTAAAATAGTAATGAAAATGATAGATAATAAAGATGAACAGTTTCCGGTAGTAGATGAGATGGGAAATATTTTGGGTGCCATCAGTCGTGGTCATGCTCATGATGGCTGTAAAATATTGCATCCCGTGGTACATCTACACCTTTTTAATAATAAAGGCGATCTATTTCTCCAGCATCGCCCGGCTTGGAAGGATATTCAACCGGACAAGTGGGATACGGCTTGCGGTGGACATGTAGATTTGGGCGAGAGTGTAAATCAGGCTCTGCACCGTGAGGTGAAGGAAGAACTTGGAATAACCGACTTTGAACCGATATCCATGGGACATTATGTCTTTGAGAGTAAGCGTGAGAAGGAATTGGTCTATGTGCATCGCTGTGTGTATGATGGTGAAGTGAAGCCAAGTCAGGATGAACTGGATGGAGGCAGATTCTGGACAAAGGAGGAAATACTCGATAATATGGGTAAAGAAGTGTTCACTCCTAATTTTGAGAATGAATACAAGAAGTATTTCATGTAATCGGGTGTATGATATAATCCATAGAGATTTTCCGGTATTATCCGAATTCGGTTTGATCGTCTATAAATATAAAATAAAGAAGAAATCCGGCAAAAGTCAGGTGAAAACCTACTTTTGTCGGATTTCTTGAATCAGTATCAGTATCTATTTACTTCGCAGATTCGAATTCACGCAAGAAACGTGTATCATTCTCTGAGAAGAGGCGGAGGTCGCTTACACGATACTTCAAGTTGGTAATACGCTCTACACCCATACCAAATGCATAACCAGTGTAAACATTAGAATCGATGCCACAAGCCTCAAGATCATGAGGGTCAACCATACCGCAACCGAGAATCTCTACCCAACCGGTATGCTTACAGAAGTTACATCCCTTACCACCACAGATGTTACAAGAGATATCCATCTCTGCACTTGGCTCAGTGAATGGGAAATAGCTTGGACGCAGACGAATCTTGGTGTCAGCACCAAACATCTCGCGAGCAAATGTAAGGAGAACCTGCTTCAAGTCGGTAAAGCTGACATTCTTGTCAACATACAGACCTTCTACCTGGTGGAAGAAACAGTGTGCACGTGCGCTGATAGCTTCATTACGATATACACGACCTGGGCAAAGTACACGGATAGGTGGTTCGTGAGTCTCCATATAGTGAGCCTCATCACCAGACGTATGGCTGCGCAGGAGAATATTCTTAGTCACATCGTTAGGGTCGCTCTGCTCAATGAAGAAAGTATCCTGCATATCGCGGGCTGGATGATCGGCGGCAAAGTTGAGCATGGTGAAAACATGCTTGTCATCGTCAACCTCTGGGCCATGATAGAGAGTAAAGCCCATGCGAGAGAAAATGTCGATAATCTGATTCTTGACAACTGTCAATGGATGACGGGTACCGAGAGCTACTGGGTAGGCGGTACGTGTCAAGTCAATATCATCGCTGGATGCATCAGCCTCTTCCATTTGCTCCTTGAGTGCGTTGATGCGTTCTGTAACAGCTTGCTTCAACTCATTGATCTTTACACCAATTGTTTTTTTCTGGTCGGCAGGTACTGTGCGGAAGTCGGCCATAAGGGCATTAATTGAGCCCTTCTTGCTCAAATACTTGAGTCGGAGCTGCTCTACTTCTTCTGCATTTTGAGCAGAAAGAGTGCTCACTTCCTTCAAGAGTTCTTCTATTTTTTCTAATAACATAATCTTAATTTATATATTTTGAGTGCAAAGATAACATTTTTTGCTCAAAATATGAAATATCTCAAAAGAAAGTTGTACTTTTGCATTGAAAATTTGAGAAATTTATAGGTTTATGAAGAAACTTTCTTTTTTATCAGTGCTACTGGCGGTCCTTACAGTCGTTTGTTTTACGTCTGTGGGATGCTCTGACAAGAAGCCGGCTCAGGTGCATGATTCTACATCTGTTGATTCTGTTATCACAGATACTCAAACTGTTGATTCTACGGAAAAATTGATCGAGGAGACTCCGATGCCTAAGGCTGCAGATGAGCTTTTTGATGATTTCGTCTTTAATTTTGCTGCGAATAGAAAACTGCAGATGAAACGTGTTCATTTCCCATTGCCTGTCTATCACAATGATAAGCTCGTAAAATCGATAGGAAAACGGGCTTGGAAAATGGAGCATTTCTTCATGCATCAGGATTATTACACCTTGATTTTTGATAATCAGAAGCAGATGAATCTGGTGAAGGATACTGCTATTGATCATGTAGTCGTAGAAAAGGTGTTCTATGCCAAGAAAAAGGTGCAGCAGTTCCTCTTCAATCGCATCAATGGTGAGTGGATGATGACTTCTATCAATTATAAGCCTATGTACTCCAACATGAATGCCAGTTTCTTGAAGTTCTATGGACATTTTGCAACGGATTCTGCTTTCCAGGCTAAACATCTCCACAATCCTGTGAAATTTGTTGGTCCAGATCCGGATGATGATTTCAGTACCATGAGTGGTGATATTGAACCGGAAACCTGGCCAGCCTTTGCTCCGCAATTGCCTCATGGAATGATATACAATATTATATATGGACAGAAATATGCTGAGAGCAATCAGAAAATCTTTGTGATACGTGGCATTGCAAATGGAATGGAAACAATATTGACTTTCAAGCGTGTTCATGGAAAATGGATGCTTACCAAACTTAATATGTAATACAGAATGAAGGATATTAAAGATTATAGCCTCTTGGCTCACAATACTTTTGGCATAGCTGCTACTTGCCGTCGCTTTCTGGAATATGCTTCTGTAGAGGATGCAAGAAAGGTGGCTGAGATACTTACAGAGCAAGATCAGCCTGTTTTGATTATCGGAAGTGGTAGTAACCTGCTTTTGACGGGTGATTATCCCGCTACGGTCATCCACTCTTCCATCTTGGGAATTCGTGCCATTGATAGGCAGGAACTCCTGAATGAGGGATGGATTACTGCTGCAGATGTAACTGCTGAAAAGACGATGGACTCTCTTGCTTCTCAAGAGGATGAAATCTTCGTAGAGTGCGGAAGCGGCGTTGTCTTTGATGATTTTGTTGCATATTGTGTTGAACATGGTTACTATGGTGCCGAGAATCTGTCGATCATTCCTGGTGAGGTGGGAGCCAGTGCGGTGCAGAACATAGGTGCTTATGGTGTTGAGGCAAAGGATATCATTTATAAGGTAGAGGCTGTTGAACTCTCTACGGGTAAGATTGTAAAATTTGATAATTCCGACTGCGAGTATAGTTATCGCCAGAGTAAATTCAAGAAGGAATGGCGTGATAAGTACTTGATTACCCGTGTGGTATATCGTCTGTCAAAGACCTATACTCCAGACCTTGACTATGGAAATATCCGCAGTTCTTTGGCAGAAAAAGGTATTTCTAATCCTACGGCAAAGCAGTTGCGAGAAGTCATCATAGATATTCGCAATGCAAAATTGCCGGATCCGAAGATTCAGGGCAATGCGGGTAGTTTCTTTATGAATCCTATCGTGGATAAGACTAAGTATGAGGAATTGGTATCGCTATATCCGAACATGCCTCATTATACGATAGATGCATGTCATGAGAAAATTCCTGCAGGATGGATGATTGATCAGTGTGGATGGAAAGGTAAAAGTCTTGGGCCTGCTGGTGTTCATGATAAGCAGGCGCTGGTCTTGGTAAATCGAGGTGGTGCTAAGGGACAGGATGTGGTCAGGTTGTGTAAGGCTATTCAGGATGATGTCTTTCATAAGTTTGGCATTGAGATTCACCCTGAGGTAAATATTAAATAAAGAGTTGTCTCATGAATAGTAAGCTAAAGATAACTTTATTGGGAACAGGAACATCAAGTGGTGTTCCTGTTTTGGGATGTTATTGTGAGGTCTGCAGAAGCCAGAATCCCAAGGATAAGAGGTTTCGCTGTGCAGTATTGGTAGAAACGGATCATACCCGGATACTGATAGATGCAGGTCCTGATATTCGTATGCAACTTCTCCGTGTTCCTTTCCGTAAGTTAGATGGGGTGCTGATTACTCATATCCATTATGATCATGTAGGAGGAATGGATGACTTGCGCGGTTTCTGTAAGTTTGGAGATATTCTGGTTTATGGTGACGGGTTGGTTACTTCCACCTTGCCCCATACCATGCCTTACTGTTTCCCTGCTAATCCAGAACTCCTTTATCCCGGTGCTCCAAAATTATCGCTGCATACCATAGAGCCTCATCGTGAATATACGATAGGGGATATCTCCTACATGCCAATTAGGGTAATGCATGATAAAATGCCTATTTTGGGCTATCGTTTCGGAAAGTTTGCCTATATCACGGATATGAAGTCGATGGATGATGAAGAATATACTTATCTGGAAGGGGTAGAGGTACTGGTAATCAATGCGTTGCGTTTTGAGAAGCCTCATCACAGTCATCAGCTGGTAGATGATGCCATCCGTGTGGCAAGGCGCATAGGAGCCAGACAGGTTTATCTTACTCATGTAACTCACCAGATTGGCTTATACGAAAAAGCCAACAGGCGACTGCCTGCTGGCTTCAAGTTTGCTTATGATACTCAAGTGATAGAAATCCATTAAAGCATACCCTTGGAACTTGGCAGTTCGAAGTGGTAGATGTCTCGCTTCACTGCCATTTTCAGTGAGCGGGCCAGCGCTTTGAAGATTCCTTCTATCTTATGGTGTTCATTTTCACCCTCTGCCTTGATGTTGAGATTCATCTTGGCTGCATCGCTTAAGCTTTTGAAGAAATGCTTAAACATCTCTGTAGGCATTTCGCCTACTTTCTCTCTATGAAATTCTGCATCCCATATCAGCCATGGGCGACCTCCGAAATCCAATGCTACCTGGCACAGGCAGTCGTCCATTGGCAGGCAATAGCCATATCTTTCAATTCCTCTTTTATCACCTAATGCCTGAAGGAGACATTCACCGAGGGCTATACCTGTATCTTCGATGGTATGGTGCTCATCTACTTCGAGATCTCCCTTGGTATGTATGGTGAGATCCATCATGCCATGCTTGCCTATTTGCTCCAGCATGTGGTCGAAGAAGCCCAATCCTGTTGATATATCACATTTGCCCGAACCATCGAGATTTACCTTGATATAGATGTCTGTTTCCTTGGTGGTGCGCTTCACCTCTGCAATACGGTCACCTGCAAAGAGAATTTCTGCTATCTTGTCCCAATCCATTCCGTCTTTGCCGAGGATGAGGCTCTTGCAACCGAGATTTTCTGCTAATTGTGCATCTGTCTCTCTGTCTCCGATTACATAACTGTTGGCCAGATCATACTCAGGATTATTCATGTATTCTTGCAGCATTCCCGTACCCGGCTTTCTCATAGGTGAATGATCTTCCGGAAAATGTCGGTCGATATGCTGTTTTTCAAAATGGATACCTTCGCTTTCCAAACTCTGGATGATAAAATTGTGAACAGGCCAGAAAGTTTCTTCAGGAAAACTGTCAGTGCCTAAACCATCCTGATTGCTCACCATGATTAACTTGAAATCTGTATGTTGTGCTATGAAAGAGAGATTTCTGAACACGCCCTTGGTAAAGACGAGCTTTGCAAAGCTGTCTATCTGTTCATCCTCTGGTTCTTGAATCAAGGTTCCATCGCGGTCGATGAAAAGCAATTTTGTCTTTTTCATTGAATTCTGTATTTTTATGTTGATACTATTTTATGATGCTTTAAAGTGAAAGCAGCTTCATTGGTAGATGAAAGCCTTTTCTTTGGCAAGTGAAAGCAGTTTCATTGGAAGATAAAAGTTGCTTCATTGATTAGTGAAAGAGCCTTCATTTGTATTTTGTAGTTCTTTTTTCTTTTTCTCCAGACTGGTATTTGAACCATAGAGATAGGCATAGGAAATGCCTAACCAACTTGCAACGTATGTCAGGACAAATATCGTGATACTCAAGACAATCAAAAGTAATGGAGTGAAATAAGCTGGGACTCCAAGTGGGTCGCCACCTAAAGCTCCCATTTGAGATGACATCTGTGCCCAACTCATGATGAAGGTTGGTATCAGTACGATACAGGAAATGATGCAGATTATGATTGTTCCCAAGAAACCCATCAGGAAAATGCTGCCCAGGTGTTTGACTCCCTCTTTGTAAGTGCTCCAAGGTTTCAGCTTTTCTTCTTTTTGCTTGAGCATAACATGGGGGATGATATGGGCAAATGGTAAAGCCAAGAGCGCAACGATAACCAATAAGATTATTGCGACAATGCCCGTTACTGCATAAGTCAGAGTTAAAGTGGAATTTGCTGCCATAGCCTTGGTTGCCATGGCTTGGTAAATAGCAGATGTGCCTCCATATCCGAAACCGATGGCAAAACCACCTATTATTTCGAATATAATATATACGATGGTGAATTTCAGCAAATTCTTCCAGAATGATGTCTTGGTAAGCCATGTCCAGATAGCAGCACTACTGAGACAGAATGAAAACCATGTCATTGCATAAATGATGGTTTGCAGAAGGTATGACGTGATGGGATTTTCTACTCCCCAATCATGCAATCCCTTATTGGGCATTCTGAAATATACGGTAATTGCCATCAGAATAGCATAGATGAGTGTAGCCCACCATGTCTTCTTGATGAGTGAAGTAAAATGGCTTCCGGTGTAATCGTAAGCAGCTTTCATACAGGATGTTATGCTGCGGTTCTTGAATAAAACTTTAGTATCCATGATCTTCTTCGTTTATGAATGTTTCCTTCCTTTTAAAAACGTTTTCTTTCTTTATGAGAAGGATATGTCTTGCCTTCTGAATTCTGCACAAGTAATAGCGGTGGCTATCGCCACATTGAGACTGTCTGCAGTGGCTCTTCCTTCCGGGAAGTTGGGAATTAACAAGCGATGGTTGACGAGCTTTGTCAATGCAGGAGAGATACCTTTTCCCTCATTTCCCATGATGATAAAACCGCGGTTCTCTAACTTTTGCTGGTAGATGTTCTCGCCATCCAACAGAGTACCATAAATCGGTGTCTCCTGAGAAAGTGACTCCACCAAAGCCAGCAGGTTTCCATATTCCACTTTTACGCGGGCTATACTACCCATGGTAGCTTGTACTACTTTGGGATTATAGACATCTGCTGTGTCCAGACTGCAGTATATATGTTCGATGCCAAACCAGTCTGCGATTCGTATGATTGTTCCCAGATTTCCCGGGTCTTGGACTCCATCCAGTGCAAGATTGAGAATCGATGTATCTACTTCGGAAAAGCCTGTAGTAGATGTAGGGTGTTCCCTGCCGACCTGTTTGAAAACAGCAAGAACCTGTTGGGGGTGCTGTAAGAAACTCACTTTTTTGAGTTCTTCATCAGTTACTTCAATCACTTCTGTTGAGGCTTCAAAGCGTTTACCTTTCAGCCATTCTTCTGTAGCAACGAGGATTTCTGCAGGCTGGAGTTCCAGGAGGTCTTCCACCACCTTATGTCCTTCGGCTACAAACACACCTTCTTTATTTCGGTTCTTTTTTAGCTCGAGTGAGTGAATATATTTAATTTTATTCTTGCTAATCATATATGTTATTTTCTATTCTTGTTATGAATCTTGTAATCCCTTTACTGTAGGACTTATTTTTGGCAAAGTTACATTAAAAATAGGACATGGCAAAATATTCCTCCTTTTAAAGCCTTAATTTGTTTGAATTTTTATATTTTTTTTTCGTTGGCTCGATTTTTTGTCGTAACTTTGCAGCAATGAAGAGATATAGTTATATTCCGTTTTCAATCCTTTTGTTGACTACAGCTTGCTCTACTGGCAAGTATGTACAAGAGGGTGAGTATATATTAGATAAGGTGGCGGTTGTGTCAGATCAGTCTGATTATAATGCTTCCCCTCTATCTCAGTATGTACGTCAGAAAGAGAAGCCCAAGTTGTTTTCGCTTTTCAGAAATCCTTTCAGTCGCAAGCCTGTCATTTATGATACCTTGCAGGCTCGTCTGTCCTGTCAGGATCTGATGACAGCCATGCAGAATGAAGGATATATGAATGCGGGTGTTTCTCTTTATACTGAGAAAAAAGGGAAAAAACTGAAGGCTACCTATCTCCTTCATCCTGGTCAGCCTTTTCTGATAGGAAAGGTAAATTATGACATCCAGGATGAAGGTATCCTGCAGCTGTTGCATCTCGACCAGCCTGCTAATCAGCAGATCAAGCCAGGAATGCGTTTTACTGTCGAAACTTTGGATAATGAGCGAAAACGTATTGCCGGTTTATTATCAGATAATGGATACTTCCGTTTCAATAAGGATTTTATTCACTTTGCGGCTGATACAATCATGGGGCGCAAGGATATAGCTCTGACGCTTCAGTTGAGAAAGTACAAGCCAAATAACAATTCTCCAGAAGTTGATCATACTCGTTATCTGATACGTGATGTGCTTTTCCAAAGTAATGATAGTGATCGAATCCATCTTCGCAAACAGGTTCTTCTCAATGCGACAGCTATCAAAGAGGGGCGACCTTATGATGCTTCTGCCTTGCAGCGGACATACAATAATTTCGCCCGTCTCCAAGCTGTAAAATATACGAATATTAAATTTGCGGAAGTGCCAGATACCAATTTGCTGGATTGTCATATTCAGATAAGTACCAATAAGCCTTCTACTATCTCTTTCCAGCCGGAAGGTACTAATACTGCTGGTGACTTGGGTGCTGCAGCATCCATTACCTATACCAATCGTAATCTCTTTCATGGAAGTGAGCAATTGAGTATAGAATTCCGTGGTGCTTATGAGGCAATTACCGGTTTGGAAGGTTATCAGGATCAGAACTATACGGAGTTTTCTGTAGAAACAAAATTGGTTTTCCCTCGTTTCCTTGCTCCATTCCTTTCCAAGAGTTTCAGGCGCAGACAGACAGCAAGTTCTGAATGGGCTGTAAGTTGGGATTTTCAGAATCGACCAGAATTTCATCGTAGAGTATTCTCTTCTGCATGGCGTTATCGCTGGAGTGAACCGAAGCATCATCTGAATTACCGCTTTGATTTGTTGGATCTCAATTATGTGTATATGCCTTGGATCTCTTCTACGTTCAAGCGTGATTATCTGGATAATGCGGAAAACAGGAATGCTATCCTGCGTTATAACTACGAGGATATCTTTATCATGAAGACTGGTTTTACTGTCAGTTATACGGATGGCGTAGATGCAGTCAGGGCTAATTTTGAGTCGGCTGGTAATCTGCTGAATGGTGTCTCTAAAGGATTTGGATTTAAAACCAATTCTCAGGGACAACATACTTTGTTTAATATCGCTTATGCGCAGTATGTGAAGTTTGATTTTGATTATACTCATCTGTTCCAGTTTGATAAGCGTAATGCCTTGGCTCTTCATGCTGGTCTGGGAGTTGCTTATCCTTATGGTAATAGCACGGTGCTGCCTTTTGAGAAGCGATATTTCTCAGGTGGTGCCAATTCCGTAAGAGGTTGGAGCGTAAGAGAATTAGGTCCGGGTAAGTTTAAGGGTACAGATGGCCGTATCGATTTTATCAATCAGACGGGTGATGTCAAACTCGACTTAAATGCTGAGTATCGCTCTTCTTTATTCTGGAAATTGCAGGGTGCGCTCTTCATAGATGCAGGTAATATCTGGACGCTCCGCAATTATGCAGAACAGCCAGGTGGCCAATTCAAGTTTACTGAATTCTATAAGCAGATAGCCGCTTCGTACGGTATGGGTCTGAGATTGAACTTTGATTATTTCATCTTGCGATTTGATGTAGGTATGAAAGCTATCAATCCTGCTTATGAATCAGAAAAGGAACATTGGTCTATCATCCATCCAAAGTTGAGCCGTGATTTCGATTTTCACTTTGCAGTAGGTTTGCCTTTCTAAAAAGGGAAGGGCAAACCTATTTTTGTAAGGTAGGTAACTGCTTGAGTTCTACTTTCCATTTGCCATTATGAATAGTCATAGGTAATGTGAACTTCGACTGTTTGATGAGGCGGGCTTCTTTACCGATTGTATCCATTTGGAGGAAATTGGTTATTTCCAGATTGACGGTAGCAGTTACTTCATCTTCATTGAAGTCTATGTCTCCAATTTCAATTTGAGCATCTTCGTTTTTTGCTTTCAGCAGCTCTATGTCAGCTTGGTGTACGTTGCTTGCAGCATAGCGTAACCAAACCTTTGATTCGGGCGTGCAAAACCTGGCTGCTTTTTCAAAATGCCAATTATAATAGTAGGTAGCGAAGGAATCAATGTCTGCTTTCAGTTGTTCTTCGCTTCCTTTATGTGGCTGGCAACTCATGAGTGCCAAAAAACCGAATAAACTTCCGCATATCATGGTGGGAAGTATGGGATATAAGTGTTTTTTTATGTATGTAATTACATTTCTTGCCATAAAACTGATGTTTAAATCTTATTAATTTGCTAAAAATTGCTACAAAGGTACTAAAAAACTTTGTAATATGAGTTTTTTTTGCTAATTTTGCATGAAAATATAATTTAAAATGCTGAGATTTATTTCCTTCGGCAGTGGAAGTAGTGGTAATTGCTACTATCTTTACACTGAGACGGATTCTATATTGATAGATGTAGGTGTCGGATTGAGAAGCTTAAAAAAGCATTTTCATAATTATGGCATGCAGTTTGAGGATATTCATCATATCCTTATCACTCATGATCATGCAGACCATGTTAAGTCTGTGGGAAGTTTGAGTAATGATTTTCATCTACCGGTATATACAACCCGTAAAGTTCACATGGGGATAGAGAGGAATTATTGTGTTCGCAAGAAGATCGTTCCGCAAAATGTCCATGTCATAGAAAAAGGGATTCCTTTTACTCTGGGAGAGTTTAAGGTTACACCATTTGGAGTTCCTCATGATAGTACCGATAATGTGGGCTATTTTGTGGAACAGGGTGGTGTATGCTTCTGTCTGCTTACTGATGTCGGACATATTACAGAAGAAATGCACGAATTCATAGGTCGTGCTAATTATCTGGTAATAGAAGCAAACCATAGTGTTGAAATGTTGTTGCAGGGTAATTATCCTCAATATTTGAAAGATCGTATTCTGGGTCCTAACGGACATCTGAGTAATGATGCTTGTGGAAAGGCACTTGCTGAATATGCAACTTCTAATCTCCGACATGTTTGGCTCTGTCATCTTAGTGAAGAAAACAATCATCCGGAATTGGCACGAAAGACTGTTGAACAAGTTTTGAGAAGTTATGGCATCGTGGCAGGAAAGGATTTCGGTTTGGAAGTGCTGAAACGTAAAACTCCGAGTGAAATCTATAAGTTATTATAAATAATATGTATGCAGAAGGGGGTGTATTAAGCTGTTAATTTTGCTTGATACACCCCCTTTGTTAGAATTATCTGTTGTTGCATGACCTGCAAACAAGAATCTATTTCTTTTCTTCTTTCTGTTTGTTTAGCTTTTTGATGACAGAGTAAGCATCATAAAGACCTAATTCTCCAGCTTTAGACAAATCTTGGATGGCAGTAGCCTTATTGCCTGTTTTTGAACGTGCTATACCTCTATTATAATATGCTTCTGCAAGTTTGTTGTCTATTTTGATAGCCATCGTATAATCATCAATGGCCTTAGATAATTCCTTGCGGTTAGCATGCAGATTTCCTCTATTATAATAAATGTATGCATTATTGTTCTTGCTCAGACGGATCGCATCACTGAAATCTGCTTCTGCAGAATGGATGTTGATGATAGGCTGTCCTTCTGAAACATTGAATTCGTCCATTTCTGTCTGACAAACGGCTCTTTGCCAATATGCTAATGCGTTGGTGTCGTCCAACTTGATGTATTCTGTGAAATCACTGATGGCTGCCTCAAAGTCACGCAATACGGCATTGGCAACAGCCCTGTGAATCAGAAGCTCCTTCTTTCTTTCGTCATCTTTTGCTACGCTTAATTCTGCCGATAGTTTATCAATCAGCGAGAATATTTTCATAGAGCCGTTCTCGTCCAGTTGTTCCTTGTTGCAAACGATGTAGAGCTTTGTGTCCTTGTTTTGTTTGTTCAGGATATTGAGTTGCTCTACGTCCCTGTCGAATGCCTGTACACCCGTAATATTTTGTGTACTTGGGAAATAACTGATTCTGTACATAGGGAGATAAGCAGTCTCCACCAATCTGTTTTGAATGCGTCCGCGATACTCACTCTTGTATTCGTGCTCGTATTTTGGTTCGTCTTCTACTACAAGGCTTGCAAACTTATTCGGATCAATTTCTGAGCGTTTACGTATTTCTTTCTTGGTCTTGGAGCTCCATCTCGGTTGTATTCCCAGATGTTTGTTCATTTGTGCTTTAAGTATGCGGAATTCGTCAAGCTCCGCCTTGTTTGTCATGCCAAGTCGTCTGTAACAGTTGGCACGATAGGAGAGCCCTGTCCAGAAATTAGGAAATTGATTGATTACCATCGTAAAGTCACGGATGGCTGCACGGAGATTTCCTGTTTTCTCATGCAGGAGCGCACGGTTGAAAATCGCCATGAAATTTTGTGGCTCCATCTTGATGACGAAGTCAAAGTCGGAGATAGCTCTGTTATCGTCTCCCAGTTGTACACGCATCAGACCACGGTTGTAGTGTGCGAGAAAATTATTCGGATCCAAATCCAGTGCATTGTCGTAATCGCTCATAGCTCCTCTTAGATTATTGAGGTTGATACGAGCCAAGGCTCTATTGATATAGTTGTTTACATTGTTAGGCTTGAAATGCAAAGACTTGGTGAGAGCCTCATCGGCAATGCTCCATTCTTTTCTTGCGAGAGCCATGTAGGCACGTGTGGTCCATGTATCTCCATCGTATGGATTGAGTTCCAGACTTTTATCCAGCCATTTTTCTGCACTTATGGTATCTTTTTTCTGGAGATACACTTCTGCCTTGAGAGAATAAGCATTGGAAAAGTCATGCCACTGCTTGATGATAGAATCAAGTTGTACCAGTGCAGGATCGTATTTCTTGTCCTGCATCAGACAGAGCGCACGGTTGAACCAATAGTTGCGATTTCTCGGTTCAATCTTGATGGCAGAATTGTAATCCTGGATAGCCTCATCATATTTGCTCTGTCTGATACGGCAAATAGCACGTAGGTCATAGATATCATTGATATATGGGTTGAGATGCAATGCTTCTGTAGCATCGCTCTCAGCACCCGTATAGTCATCGAGGCTGAATTTAGCCACGCTGCGATAATACCATGGTTCATAGAGATATGGCTTGGCGCCGATTGCCAAATTAAAGTATTTGATAGACAAAACATAGTCTTCGTAATACAGAGCACTTCTGCCTGCAGTAATGAGGCGATCTACTCGATATTGCGCAGCAACCGGTGCTATAGACAATGCAAGGAAAGCTATAGCCAAGAATCTCTTTTTGTTCATACTGAATGTATAAATAGAACTAAAACCTATTGAAAATGCTTTTTCGCTGATTAGCGACGAATTTTAGTGCGATAAGCACAGCGGAATTTGCCCTTGATGATGTTTTTAAGTTTACCGGCAATCATGTTTTTGCGTAGAGGTGAAATGCGATCTACAAACATGGTGCCCTCCAGGTGGTCAAATTCATGCTGCATAACTCTTGCCAGATAACCTTCCACCCATTCGTCGTGCTCCTGATACTCTTCATCAAGATATTTCACATGGATACGGGTAGGGCGGGTAACTTTTTCTGAGATGCCAGGGATAGACAGGCAGCCTTCTTCCAAAGACTCTGTCTTGCTTTCCTCGTCGCGCTCGATGATGTGAGCATTGATAAATGCTTTTCTGAAACCTTTGTACTCAGGGAAATCCTCGCTAAGTACATCCAAATCGATAACTACAACACGGATGTCGAGACCAATCTGAGGAGCAGCAAGACCTACTCCGTTGCTTGCGTCAAGAGTTTCATACATGTTGGAAATCAGCTGTTTCAGTTCCGGATAATCCGGAGTAATATCTTCAGCCACTTTTCTTAATACAGGCTGACCATATATATAAATAGGTAAAATCATTTTCTGGATTGCAAAAAATCTTGTAAAATAATGGTGGCGCTAATCTCGTCCACCAGTCCTTTGTTTTCTTTTCTTACTTTCTTCTTAACTCCGCCGTCTATCATTGCTCGATGGGCGAGTACAGAAGTGAATCTTTCATCATAGTACTCAATGGGAATCTCCGGGTGAGCCTTTCGCCATCTGTTGAAGAAATTCTCCACACGCACCAGATTTTCACTGGGTTGTCCGTTGGGCTGCATCGGCTTGCCGATGACAATACGCTCCACCTGTTCTTTTTGTATATAGCCTTCGATGAAGGCAAATAGTTCAGATGTAGCAACAGTGGCCAACCCACCTGCAATAATCTGCAATGGGTCGGTCACTGCCAGTCCGGTACGTTTCTTACCGTAATCTATGGATAAGATGCGCATTATTTCTTAAAGAGCAACCAAGCGTCTGGGTACTTGCTGGCACGGAGCTCGTTACGGCTCTTTACGGCACCAGCCTTATCTACGAATGTGGAAGCAACCACACGATACATATTGCGCTCACTGTTGAATACGATTTGTGCGTCATAGCCAGAACTCTTCAAGGTGTTGTAGAGACCCTCTGCGTTAGCCTTCAAAGAGAAAGAACCTACTACTACGCTGAAATTCTGGAGACCAGAACCTGCAACGAGTGATACATTCTCCTGACGTACTGATGCATTATCTACTTCTGTATTTGTTGATTCGCTAGGAGTAGTTGTCTCCAATGGAGTAACAACTGGTTCTGTTGTTGCAGGCTGCTGTACTTCCTGAGCCTGTGCTTTCTCGTATGCTTTCTTATACATGCTTTCTTTAGACTTACAACTTGCAAGTGCCAAAACAATGCACAAGCCTAAGCTCAAAACTGATAATTTCTTCATAACTTAATGTTTTTATTGTTTAACTTATTTGATTTCTTAGTTGTTGAGTAGTGATATAATCACCAACAGTTGACAATTCGTGTCGCTTTCGTTCTGCGAAAATACAAATAATATTGCAAATACAACAAGAAACCTCGCATAAAGTTTGTTAAAACGTGGGTAATACAACACCTTTAAATAAAAATTAAGGAAAAAATCATTGTTTATTGAATTTTATTTAGTACATTTGCAACATAAAGAAGTCATCGGACCATCTTTTAAGGTTAGCCCGTTGATCTCTTGATAACATGTTTAACAATAAAAACTTAGTAATTATGAAAGCATTAGGTTACATTGGAGCTTTCCTCGGCGGTGCAATCGCTGGTTCAGCTTTAGGTTTGATTTTTGCTCCTGAGAAGGGTGAGGATACACGTAGCAAGATTGCTGATGCAGTTGACAATTTCTGCAGCAAGCATAACATCAAACTCAGCAAAAAGGATGTTGATGATTTGGTAGATGACATCAAGGACGCTGCTCCTGAGGTATAATTTATCATGTCTTTTTGAGGACGATAATTTATCATGATGTTTTCTAACGATAAAAATGTAGAAACTATTGGGCAACTTGTTGAAGTGCTCAAACACTATATCGGGCTTCAGACGGAATACGTGAAGCTCGATGTAGTGGATAAAGTAGTACGCTTGCTGACTGCCTTAACTGTTACCGTAGTGTTAGTCGGCTTGCTCATGATTGCCCTTATTTATTTGTCTTTTGCCTTGGCTTATGGCTTGGGTGAACTTATTGGAAATGTTTGGGGATTCTGCATCGTTGCGGCTATATACCTATTTATATTAGTGGTATTCATTATATTCCGCCATCAATGGATAGAACGTCCTTTGGTGAAATTCCTTGCAGGTATTCTTATGCAAAAATAATGATAAGATGATGAATCAAGATAATTCTAATCCGACGCAATATAGTTCATTGACAGAAATCCGTTTGCGAAAAGAATTGTTGCAAAAGGATATCGAGGCTGATGATGCAAGAATCAAGGCTTTGTGGAAATCATTATTTTCAAAGCCTGATGCTTTATCCAAGAACGCAAGCCCAGGCAAAAGAATGCAGAGTCTGTTTTCCATCGGTGTTAGTGCATTCGATGGGGCTTTGTTGGCTTGGAAACTCTATAGAAAATTCAAGAAAACATAAAAAAAGGGTCACCGCTGTGACCCATTCCTTGTTAACCTTAAATCTAATACTATGAAAAACACACATACAAAAATAGTTATTATATCCGAAATAACAATGGATTTTTATGAAAATCCGTTTATTTATAACCTACTTTAACACTTGTATGCTTGTACTTAAATAAAATTAAGGCTAAATACCGATACTATAAGCATCAAGCATTTAGCCTTTATCTTGTTGGATTTATGCCGAAAAATTATATGATAACTTCAGCTAATCTTTGTCTTACGTTTAGATTCTTATTACCTGTTTTACTCCCTTTACTGCACTCAGTTTCTTGATGAGTGTTTCGGTCTTTGTAGCATCATCTATCATGACGGTTACATTACCAGAGAAGAGTCCATCCTTGGATGAGATGTTGATTCCACGCATCACGAGTTTATCTTCTTTAGAAATGATATTGGTAATGTTGCTGACAATACCTATGTCATCATTTCCGATAATTCGCAGAGTAATGGCATATTTTGAAGTACCTTTTCCGCTCCAGCGGGCTCTTACGATGCGGTAACCGAAACGTCTGCGCAATTCGCGGGCATTTGGACAGTCGGTACGGTGAATCTTGATACCCTTGTTGATGGTTACGAAACCAAAAATCGGATCACCATAGATAGGGTGACAACAATGAGCAAGTTCGAAATCTATACCTTTGAGATTTTCGTCTATAGTAAGCACGTCGTCGCTTTGTTTCACCAGTTCCTCTGTTGGATTTTCGTATTCGAAGTTGGCTGCGCTTTCTGCAGGTCTGGTAGCGTTGGACAAGTTGAGCTCGTGGTCACGTTCTGCCACGTATCTGTCGATAACACTATTGACATCCAGTTTTTCTTCTGCTATATCTTTATAGAAATCCGAGTTCTCTTTGTAGCCCATCTTCTTGATGATACGCGCCATCGTACTCTCATCAATATCGATTTTGCGGTTTTTGAATCGTCGTTCGATGAGTTCCTTGGCAAGGAGACCATCCTTCTTTTGGGTTTCCTTGAGGGCGAGTCTGATTTTTGCTTTTGCCTTCGAGGTCTGTACGATATTCAACCATTCTTGTCTTGGCTTTTGATTGCTCTGGGTGAGAATCTCAATCTGGTCGCCGGAATGGAGCTCTTGTCTGAAGCTTACGGCCCTTCCGTTGATTTTACCTCCCACGCAGTTGTTGCCAATACGCGAGTGGATATAGTAGGCGAAATCAAGCACAGTGGCACCTTTCGGGAAGTTGAGCAGATCACCCTTCGGGGTAAATACATACACCTCATCTTCCTTCAGATCTGTGGTGAACTGGTCCATCAATTGCAGATCGTCATTGTTCTCCAGCGCACTTCGGATATTGGCAAGCCATTCGTCAATGCCGCCTTCTCCCTGTCTGATACCTTTATAGCGCCAGTGGGCAGCCAGGCCATGCTCGGCGATATCGTCCATACGTTCTGTTCTGATTTGTACTTCCACCCATTTCTTTTCCGGACCCAGTACGGTGGTGTGCAAACTTTCATATCCATTACTCTTAGGTACGGATAACCAGTCGCGCATACGCTTCGGATTAGGCTGATACATGTCCGTGATGATGGCGAACACTTGCCAGCATTGTTTGTATTCCATTTCACGAGGCACATCAAGGATGATTCTGATGGCAAACAGGTCATATACACCTTCAAATCCGCATCCCTGCTTTTTCATTTTCTGCCAGATGGAATGGATGCTCTTTGTTCGTCCCTTCATGTGATATTTCAGTCCAGCTTCATTCAGCTTTTCCTGAATAGGTTTGATAAAACGGGCGATATAAGCATCTCGGGATGCTTTTGTGGCATTCAATTTCTCCTTTATTAAATAATAGGCATCATGCTCCAGGTACTTCAGACTGAGATCTTCCAGTTCGCTCTTCAGTTTATAGAGACCCAATTTGTGGGCGAGTGGGGCATAGAGGTAACTGGCTTCCTCGCTGACTTCCTTTTTAGCCTCTTCCTGCTTCGTGTCTCTTATCTGTCGCATCACATTCACGCGGTCTGCTATCATGATGAGGATCACACGCATGTCTTCTGAAAACGAGATAAGCAGATTTCTGAAATTCTCGCTTTCTATAATAGGATTACGTTTGTACAGATCGTGAATGCGGAGAAGACCTCCGATGATGTGCTCCACGTTGTCACCATATTTGCGTTTGATGTCTGCTAAGGTCTGGTATCCGTCGATGACGCTGGTCTGCATCAGTATGGAAATGACACCATCTCGTTTCAGACCAATTTCGTTGACAGCTATTTCTGCAGTCTGGAGTGCATGCAAAATAGGATTCAGTCCAAACACGTCACGTCGTATTTGGTGATTTTCGAAAGCATGGTGGATATCCTCACGCAAATTGGTTTCATCTTCCTGCGTGAAAGTCTCTCCGATGGCATTTCTCAATCTTTCGAGGATGAGCAGGGTTTGCTCCTTCTCTTCGGGTGTAAATGTAAAAACTTCGTTCATTTTTATCCCTCCTTGTTAATATTTTGCTGCAAAGGTACAAAAAATCGCGCAAATATTTCGCTTTTTCAAAAAAAGTTACTATATTTGTGGCATAATCGCATAAAATAACATAAATGTGGTATTATGAATCAGCAAGATCTAAATCAAATCAAGGCTCGTGGCATTAGCGAGCAACAAATTGAACATCAGTTGGAGCAGATCAAGAATGGTTTTCCTTTCTTGAAGCTTGAGGCTGCTGCCGCTATCGGCAAGGGTATCATGGCTCCTACAGATGATGAAGTGAAAAATTATGAGCAGGCTTGGAATGAGTACAAGGCTGAGGGGCACAAAATCGTGAAGTTTGTACCTGCATCTGGTGCTGCCAGTCGTATGTTCAAGAACATGTTTGCTTTCTTGAGCGCTCCTTATGATGTACCTACTACTGATTTTGAGAAGCATTTCTTCGAGAACATCAAGAAGTTTGCTTTCCGTGAGGCTCTCTGTGACAAATGTCGTGAGAATGAAGGCAAGGGCATCAAGAAACTGATGGGTGAAGGTAACTATAAGGCAGTAGTGGCTAACCTTTTGGAAGCAAAGGGACTCAACTATGGTCAATTGCCTAAGGGTTTATTGCTCTTCCATGAGTATTCTGCAGATGAGGTGCGTACTCCTATGGAGGAGCATCTGGTAGAAGCGGCTCTCTATGCAAGTAGCAATGGTGAGGCTAACGTACACTTTACAGTTTCTCATGACCATTTGGAACTTTTCAAGCAGAAGGTGGCAGAGAAGGCTGATTTCTATGCAGAGAAGTTTGGTGTGAAGTACAACATCTCTTTCTCAGAGCAGAAACCAAGCACCGATACGATTGCTGCTAATCCTGATAACACGCCTTTCCGCAATGAGGATGGCAGCTTGCTGTTCCGTCCGGGAGGTCATGGCGCTCTGATCCAGAATCTGAATGAAATTGATGCCGACGTTGTCTTTGTGAAGAACATTGATAATGTAGTGCCAGATCGCTTGAAGGCTGACACAGTAACCTATAAACAGGTTATTGCTGGTATTCTGGTTACGCTTCAGAAGAGGGCTTTCAAATACTTGAATTTGCTTGACTCTGGTCTTTATAATCATGAAAAATTGGAGGAGATTATCCGCTTCGTTCAGCGTGATCTCTGTTGCCGCCGTGCAGATATCAAGGAATTGGAGGATGCCGAACTGGTTATTTATTTGCGTAAGAAATTGAACCGCCCTATGCGTGTCTGCGGCGTAGTCAAGAACGTTGGTGAGCCTGGTGGCGGTCCATTCCTTACATATAATAATGATGGTACTGTAAGTTTGCAGATTCTTGAGAGTTCTCAGATTGACACAAACAATGAGGAATACATGAAGATGTTTACTCAGGGTACTCACTTCAATCCGGTAGATCTCGTTTGTGCTACAAAGAACTATAAGGGCGAACCATTCAATCTGCCTGATTATGTGGATCCTACTACTGGCTTTATTTCAAGCAAGAGTAAGAATGGTAAGGACTTGAAGGCATTGGAGTTGCCTGGTCTGTGGAATGGTGCGATGAGCGATTGGAACACCGTCTTTGTAGAGGTTCCTCTGAGCACTTTCAATCCAGTAAAGACCGTCAACGACTTGTTGCGTGATCAGCATCAGGCTGTCATTGGCGGTGTAAAGCACGAAGGAGGTTGCTGCTGCAAGCACTAATTTGATAGCGCCTATTTATCCTGCACTTACTATGATTCGTGCATATATATAATAAGGTGTAGGAAGAAATAGAATACGGCGTAAGAAGACCTCTATAGGTTAATATTGGAAAAAAATAAAGAAACATAGCAGAGATTCAAAAGTTTTTTGTACCTTTGCAGACTGAAAGCAGCGCTCCGGTCTGTCGCTGGCATTCCTTCATGGGAATGCGGGAGGAAAGTCCGGGCAGCATAGGGCATCCCACTTCCGAAAATAGAAGCTATTGGTGACAGTAGGTGTCGGCAGAAGAAAATAACCGCTTTTACTATCTTGCTCTTTGAGTGGGGTGGTGAGAGTAAGGGTGAGAAGGTGGTGTAAGAGACCACCAGCTGGCGGGTGATCGTCAGGCTGTGCCATCTGGGAGCTGTAAGCTCATGTAAACCGCAGTTTGAGGGCGGCTCGTCCGAAGTCTTCGGGCTACTGTGGAGGGTAGAGTGCTTGAACCTAAGGGTGACTTTAGGGCTAGATAAATGGCAGACTCTGTTCTTACTTCTGGTAGGATACAGACAGAACTCGGCTTATAGGGGCACTGCTTTCTTTTTTTACAGAAAAAGAATGAAGGCGAAGGTTTCTCGTGATAAGATACCTTTGCTTTTTTCTTTTGTAATTGTTGTGGTGATTTTTTGCAGGATTATTCAATATTTAATATAATAAGAAAATGAACTTAAAAGATCCAGAGAAGGAGTTTTTTGATGACTTCGAACATAAGGTGACTGACAAGATCAAAAAGTATGGCGACCGTCCAAACTTCCCAAAGTTGGAGGATTATGGTATCGAGCGGATGGAGTTGGAGGATTATCTCTTCGACAAGCAAGCCATCATGGATATGGGTGGTACTCCTCGCCATAAAATGACTGTTGGAGGTATTATTACTTTGATTCCAATCATCATCTTATCTGCAATGCCAGATAGTGCCTACGTTTATGGCAAGACCTGGACGTCCGTCTTGGCGATTGTCATTGGTTTGATGCTGACCCTCTGTTTTTATGCGGTTCTGAAAGCTATCATCCAAATGAGATTGAGCAAGCATAAAGATTCCAAGTTTGAGACTTATATAAAGGCAGTGCTCTTCTATCAACCTACAGAATAGTAGGCTGAACCCATTTTTATTGTGGTGTTCTGTATCATATTAATGGTGCAGATTTCCTGCTAAACAGAGGCATTTGATGGTAGGTTTTAATGATGCGCTTCGTTAGAGGTTAATGAAGCGCTTCGTTAAGTTGCGCTCTTTTTAAAGCAAATTTTTACGCATAAAAAAAAGAAAGTAGGTCAAAAACGGCCTACTTTCTTTGAGTAATATCTTAAAGTTGATATGATTATACGATACCCTGAGCCATCATAGCCTTAGCTACCTTCAAGAAACCTGCTACGTTAGCACCCTTTACATAGTTGACGTAACCGTCAGCCTCTGTACCATACTTCACACAGTTTGCGTGAATGTCGTTCATGATGTCGTGGAGCTTAGCATCAACCTCCTCACGAGACCACTTCAAACGCTCTGAGTTCTGGCTCATCTCGAGACCTGATACAGCAACACCACCTGCGTTGGCAGCCTTACCTGGAGCGTAGAGAATCTTAGCATCCTGGAATACCTTAATAGCCTCTGGAGTAGATGGCATGTTAGCACCCTCGCTGACAGCGATCACACCATTAGCGATGAGAGCCTTAGCAGCTTCCTCGTTGATCTCATTCTGAGTAGCAGATGGGAGAGCGATGTCTGCCTTCTCAAACCAAGGCTTTGCACCCTCTACATACTTCACGCCATATTTCTCAGCATACTCCTTGATACGACCGCGCTCTACGTTCTTGAGTTCCATGATGTAGTCGAGCTTCTCGCGATCGATACCATCTGGATCGTAGATGTAACCGTCAGAGTCAGAACATGTCACTGGCTTAGCACCCAACTCGATCAACTTCTCCATTGTATATTGAGCAACGTTACCAGAACCAGATACCAAAACAGTCTTGCCCTTGAGGTCGATGTTCTTTGTAGCGAGCATGTTGCAGAGGAAGTAAACGTTACCGTAACCTGTAGCCTCAGGACGGATGAGAGAACCACCGAACTCCTGACCCTTACCGGTCAACATACCCTGGAACTGATGAGTCAACTTCTTGTACATACCGAACAAGTAGCCTACCTCACGACCACCTACACCGATGTCACCAGCAGGAACATCCTCGTCAGGACCGATGTGGCGATAAAGCTCAGTCATGAAAGCCTGGCAGAAACGCATCACCTCGGCATTGCTCTTACCACGTGGAGAGAAGTCTGAACCACCCTTGGCACCACCCATTGGGAGAGTAGTCAAAGAGTTCTTGAATGTCTGCTCGAAAGCGAGGAACTTCAAGATACCCAAGTTTACAGACTTGTGGAAACGAAGACCTCCCTTATATGGGCCAATCACGTTGTTGTGCTGGATGCGGTAACCCATGTTAGTCTGCACGTTACCCTTGTCATCTACCCATGATACACGGAACTCGATTACACGGTCTGGGATGCAAAGACGCTCGATGAGGTTTGCTTTCTCAAATTCAGGGTGCTTGTTGTACTCTTCCTCGATAGTGCCGAGTACCTGACTAACTGCCTGGATGTATTCAGGCTCATTAGGGAATCTTCTTTCAAGATTCGCGATTACTTCTGATGCTTTCATAATCTAATCTTTTATTGGGTTTAAAATTGTTATTCTCTTTCTTTTCGGAAATCATCCTTTTCTATATTGGTAAAATTGGTTGTTTCCTTATTTCGGTTGCAAAGGTAAAGAAAAAGATTGAAATAGCAAACAAAAAGAAAGAAAAAATACAGAAAAAGTAGAAAAAAGTCACTTTTTAACTTTTGGTAAGATAGTGAAAGGCGTGATTTGTGCTCGCACACCTTATTATATATAGCAATCTTAAAGGGGAATAAAACAAATCAAGCAAGGGAAAGGGGATGTACCTACTTTCTCTTGCTTGGTCATATTTGATTTTTGTATCCATCATTAGATGATAGAAGCTTTCTCACTTAGATAGTAAAACTTTCATCTAGAATCTCCTTTAGTTGCTCTTCTGTCAGTCCGGTGAAAGCTATGATTTGGGAGTAAGGCAATTTTGCTGATAGCATTTTTTGAGCAATGGTAAACTTCTCTTTGTTTTGACCTTTTGTCAGGCCAATTTCCACGCCTTGCTCTATTCCTTGCTCTATTCCTTTCTCCATACCTTCCTCGACACCTTTCTCGTAGCTGTCTTGCTGAAGCGTGCGTTCTACACGAATGTTGTCAAGCAACTTCTCGTATGCTCTCAACTCTTCTTCCGTAAAGCCAGTGACTTTCAACTCCTCCAAAGCCTTTTGGATTTCCGGATTTTCTTTCAGTTCCGTAGGCACCTGTTCGGTGTTCGTATCTATTTCGGTGAGGAAGCGGAGCCAGAGCACGGTCATCTTCTTTTCCGTGATGGTGTGAGGAGTGAACTTCGGAAGTTCGATGAATGTGAAGTGCAAGCCCTTGATTACCTTCTTACTATTCTGGTCGTGTACGATGTTGTAGTTGTGGATGTAGGTGTTGGGCATATCATGCTCGAAGGTGTCGTTCACCAGGTTGAGCGAATATACGGGTTGCAACTCGCTGTATTGGTCTTTCTTCATAGCCTGGGTAACGTACAACTTGGATGCATTGAAGAGTACTCTTTGCATGAACGACTTGCTCCATTCCATCTGCATCTCCACACAAAACTTTCTGCCCTTGGCATCCACGCAGAGCACGTCCACAATAGAGTTCTTGTGCAAGTAGAGTTGTGGCACCAGTTCTGTAGGCAAGTACTTGATGCTCTTTATCTGTTCGTCGTCGCTGAGAGGTAGCAGAGCATTGAGCAGGCTGATGAGCAAGTCTGGGTGCTTGTAGAATATCTTCTTGAAGGTCAAGTCTGTCTTGGGGTCTAGATACTTCATGCTTCTTTTCTCCTTAACTTTTGGTTCTGAACTCGAAATGCCATGAGCGGCATCTCTTTGCATTTTGAAATCGTCTTTGGTTTTCGCCATATTCGGATCTCCTTTTGTTTAAATGGTTATACTTATGTATTGGTGTGATATAATCATCACACGACTGCAAAAGTACGCATTTTTGCCTTTATCTCCAAATTTTATTGGTGTTAATTTACGATGTATGTTATATTTTGCCATTTTTTAGTGATGGACAATTAAAAAAGCTCAGCAAATAGAAAACTATTGCTGAGCTTCTTATGTTTGTGTATAGGGATATATCCTATTACTTCTTAATCACCTTCTTAGTCTGACCATCTGATGTCTTAACGATATATACTTGACCTGGAGTCATGGAGCCTACCTGCTGACCAGCGAGGTTGTAGATGGCTTGAACGCCGTTAGGAAGGGTTACAGACTGTGGGGCTTTTATGCCAGTAACAACATTTCCACCCTCAACTGTCAATTTGTACTTGTTAGCTATCTTCAAGTCATTTGACATAATGGTGATGTTGACTACATGATCGTTTGATTCGTCTATAGATTTTGTTATACTTGCACCTTGACCATCAGAAACGACATTGATGTCATTCAAGTTAATTTCTCCATTAGCTGTGACTGTATAATCAGTTTGACCATCTACTACTTTGATGTCTGTACCTTTGCAAGAAAGTGACTTTAAACCTGCTTTATATACAAGGCTGAAATCATCTATCCAAAGCATATCATTGTCTTTTGTATCCAAGCTGCCTCCGCCTGGTACTGCACAGGTTGACAAAGTTACCAAAATAGCCTTTGGGTTTACATTGGTCTTGTTGTAGTCAAAGTAAGCTACTACTTCTTTCCAATCATCAGTAGCGGCAATTTCTTTGTTCGTCGCTTTGGCTATAACATTGTCGTATGTCTTATCCTCTGGGTCATGGTATGGCGTTCCATCAGTCAAAACTGCGTTTACAGAGGCAAATACATTGCCCTTATTTGAATCATCACGAGTACCTACATGGTATTTTACCCATACGTGAAGCTCATCTGGCTTGCTTGTCAACACTGTGTAGAAAGGGTCGCCGTTCTTGTCTTTCTCAGTAATGCTGAAGTCTGAAAAAGAGTAATTCTTAGGGCTATTAGGTTCATAAGATCCTGCTGTTAAACGTCCATTTGTTATAGTTCCATTAGCAGATACGCCCGCAGTTTTTGCAGAAGTCAACTTTACACTATGCTTTGTATTATCAGTTGGGTTCAGTCTGTCCTCTGTAATCGTAACTGCATCAGCTGCAAAAGGAGCCAAACCTGTTCCGGATTTAAAAGAGTGCCAAGCATTTGGCTCATTATGTTTTTTGAAATTATGGTAAAGATCGAAGTTTGAGTTTGGAATTTGACCAATTTCATTGGCATTTTTACCAAGATTTACATTGATGATTCCAATATTACCCATGTCGATGCATAATACAGCATTGAGTTCTTTTCCATTTTTGATTTCAGCCTTCATGTTGATAGGTACGTCTTCTAACATTGGACCTACCCAAAATTCGCCATCTGAAGTTCCATTTTGGATGCGAATGGTTTGTTGTGTACTGAGTGATTCAACAATGCCACATTTCTCACCTGTAATGTTCTCGACTTTGATGGTGCCGACTGCCATCTGGTCTTCACCCATTACAAGATAAAAATCTTTAAGCTCAAAAGTGTATTTACCATTGTTTTCAACAACGCTAACGGTAACTTCACCACTAGGGTTTTCTACACCGTCAACTGCAACTGACAATGGGCATGTAAAATCTGTTGCCATCATGCTCATTGAGCTAAGTGCTGCTGCAATTAAAGTAAATAATTTCTTCATTTCTTATTCCTTTCTTTTTGGTTATATTTTCTAGTTTAATATTATCATTCGACCTAAAGTGATATCATCTATTACTTTAGTTGGTAGATGATACCGATTTCACCATATATAGGGTACATGCTCTGCTCGATAACATTGAAGTCCTTCTTGAATATCTCGGAGAGACCCCAAGTTAAACCAACGAAACCACCCCAACGTTTTGTTGCATACCAGTCGGCACCAACAGCGATGCCAAATTGCCAGTTGCGCATATCACCTGAGAAGTCGAAGTCGCCTCTTGAAGCTCCATCGTTTCCAAGACTAACCTTGGGACCTGTTGGGTCACCCTCACGGAGATAACCATCGTAGGCATATCCGCTGAAGTTGTGAGAGGTGACATAAGAGAAGTAGGGACCCAACTTCAAGCGAACCTTGTCGCTGATGTCGTATGTGGCTTGCACAGGGATGGTTCCCAAACTTTGGTCCACTTTGGTCATCACACGTCCAGTGAACATACCCTCGATAGACTCACCGCCTTGTACCATCTTCATGTGGTAGTTTTTCACAGTAGCATCTACTTTCATACCTTTATTCTCAAAGTGAAGTCCAAACATGATTCCCCACTTATCGTTGAAAGGATGGAAGGCATCCACACCCAAGGTGAAGTTAGGACGGAGAGAATAACTGTTCATCTTGCGGATGGTAGCTGGTATACCGATAGGGGCTGTTCCACCAAGATTGTAAGCTGCACGAGCATAGTAGCTATAATTGTGCAACAACTTAGATGGCGACCAAGCCTTTGCGGTAGTGCATGCTGCAAGGAGCATAATTCCTAAATATGTCTTTTTCATTTCTTTTCTTTGTTTTTATGCTTATATGATCGGCTTGGCTTACTTTGCCTCTGCGCATTTAATGCTGAAACTGTCAATCCAAAGTGTACTTCCGACAGCACCCTCAAATGTGGCACCATTGATGCTGGATGAGCTGACAATGGCAAGACTATAACCACGATTTGCCAACTTCACAGGATCAATCGCCTTGCCTGGCTGCAACTGGAAGTTGAGGTTGAATGCAGTCCACTCTGGTGTGTCGTCTATTTGCCCAATATTAGCGATAGAGATAATTTGGTCGCTTGTGAGTACATCGTCTCCATGAAGTACGAATGGTTCGCCATTGGCATCGTGATTATCGTACAAAACTGCGTAGATAGAGCCATAGTCTTTAGCATCTTTGACCTCTACCTTGTTCTTGTCAGTGAAAACGTCTCCACGCTTGTATTTATAAAAACCACTGAAAGATACAGGCTGCGAACTGATAGGTAAACCAAACTTTGTAGCAAGTATGCCATAGTCACCTGCTGCGTTAGGTTTAAGAGCCTCATTAACGTCAAATTCTCCTAAAAACAAGTTGCCTGCTGCAATTGGCATCTTTCTGCTTCCAAACATTCCGAACGCTCCTGTATCACGAGTGGTCAACTTAACGCAAGTTTCGTGTCCTTCTTCTGAATCTGGAGTTGTAGGGTAACCTTCTGGCTTGGCAGAACTTTTTGCCATTCTATATCCAGGGTTACCTGTCGCCCAGTTGTTGAGCGGATTTCCCTCGTCATCCAAGTCTGTCCAAACGTAATACTTGTTGGCTGGCGCATTGGTATTGAGGGAGAAGTGATCGAAATTATATTCCAGCATATCTTTGCTGAAGATGAAGTTGACACGATAGTTGCGTTTGTATTGTCCATCCTCTGAGGTTGTCGTATAGACTATCGGACCATTGCTGAAGTCTTGTTCCGAACCATTGTCAGGATAGATGGTGGCTCCTGGTGTCATGTTGAATATTGGAGCCAATGCCGTTAAGTCGGTTGTCTTACGAACAACGAAGTTGATGTCTTCTGCTGTGGATAAGACGTTAATCAACGTGTCGCTTTGTTGATAGAACATGCCTAAAGGATTATCCACGTGGATATATGCCTGCTCAATGTCACATTCAGCATTCAATGGCTCATCCTTAAAGCAAGAGGTGAGGGTAGAGCTACCGATGAGGGCAGCTGCTATCATTTTATAATATCTCATATAAATTTATAATATTGTAATCTTATCTAAATCAAGGTGCAAAGTTACGATGAAAACTTTGAACTTCCAAAATTTTTCGGCTGAAAATGCACATTTGTTCCGTTTTTGTTGCATTCCCTTACCATTTTCGCAAGATTATTACATAATTATCGCATAATGGAATGATTATTAGTCTAGTATCGATAGATATCGTTTATAATATGAAAATCCCTTGCTTTACGAAAAGCAAGGGATGAGTGTTATTTTGAGTTGTCTCTTTTCGGGATTTTCTTCAAATAGAAAATAGAAGCCAATACTGCAGTTATGGCAATGATTGCACCTGCAAGCGTATCGTGACCTTGCACGCCTAGAAAGGTTGCGACACCAAGGCAGGCAATAGCGAGTATAAATGCTAGGATTTGACCTATGAGGTTTTCTCGCGCGGCACTTCCTACAATTTGTTTTTCTAGAGTATGCCGATGAGTCTGCTCTTCCTCAGCCATCGTCATTATTCGTTCAGGAGCACTTGGCAGAGTTTCTTTGTAAGCCGCAAAATCGCTAGGCTTTGGCAATGGACCACTGTAAGATGATTGTTCCATCATCGTTCCTACTAATACTCTGTGATTTTTTGATGATTCTAATTCTTTTGCCATGATATTTCCGCTTTATATTTATTCATTGCTCGTTGTATGTCTTGCCCAATGTTATACCAATCACTTCTCAATCCATCTTCCACAGTTCTATTCATCAGTTCATCGTAAACAGATTGGTCTCCGCCGAAAGTAAAGATTGAGCGTATTCCTGACATAAAGTTAGGAATTATAGTCTTGAGCTTCTTTACAGAAGGGATTTCGTTGGTCTTGTCTAACTGCTTCATATTCGTAGCTTTTATTGTTTTCATCTGCAAATGTACGCAATTTATTTCAATTTGCAATTTTTTTTAAGACATTTTGCACTAATTCTTTTGTTTTTATTCATAATTCATTATACGTTCCCAATTATATGCTGCCTCGCTAAGCATCTAAAAAATAAGGCTGACTCTCTTGCGAGAATCAGCCTTAATGTATTATGAAGTGAAATCTATTGTTTCAATCTTCTGGGATGGGGAGTGGCGATTAAGCCTTACCCTCCATCTGAGCCTTCAACTTAGCAAGTGCGTCGATGTCACCGAGTGAAGTACCTGCTGCTACGTTGTTGATAGCTGCAGTCTCGTTCTTGCGACCACCGTTGTTGTGCTTGCGTGGAGCTGTTGGCTTAACATCGTCCTTGCCCTCCTCGAATGTACGAGAGTGAGAGAGGATGATACGCT
>ENA-OPWL01000053-OPWL01000053.1-human-gut-metagenome-genome-assembly--contig:-NODE-53-length-59320-cov-13.805332_pt1 | contig 59320 bp, 53 predicted proteins | sample MGYA00241508_ERZ502008 | MGnify/ENA primary metagenome ERZ502008 (study PRJEB25962, sample SAMEA2043046) | human gut metagenome | biome: human gut; feature: human-associated habitat; material: faeces... | reverse complement strand
ACTTGCATGTGTTAAGCCTGTAGCTAGCGTTCATCCTGAGCCAGGATCAAACTCTACATTGTAAAATATCTTTTACCAACTCTTGCCGAAGCAAGCGCTGTTTGTTTGTATCTGTTTCAGAACGAGCTTCCAAATTAGAGTTTAAAGTCAAACAAACTTGACGGTTCGTTTTTCTTCTACCCAAAATCAACTCATCAAAGAATTGATTTCGCTTCTTGTACTACTTTATCTGTCTTATGTAAATCTTTTCAAAGAACTCTTTCTTTATCTTTATTCGCCTACAGAAATACAACTAATTCTCGTTTTGCTTGAGGTGTTGTTGTTTCTCGTAAGCGGATGCAAAGGTATTACTTTTCCTTGAACCGCCAAAACTTTTGGCAAGAAAAATATACAAATTATTTGCGTTTTAACATCTATTTGCAATAAAAGTATATTTGTATTGCCATACACATTATTATATATATTATAGAGCAAGAAAAAATGCATCAAACTATAACACCAAAAAAGCTTCGTTACGTATAGGTGCAATAACTCCTTGCTGACATCTTTACACATTTTTTACGCCTCACGAGACGACACTGTGGAAAAATGTCGCTAACAAGTATATCCAAGGTACCCGACCCCAGACACTCTTGAAGTTGCAGACGCCCTCTGCAACTATCCAGCCAACAATAAAAACTCGTGATTATTTCTTTTTGTCTACGCTAAAGGGACATGGAGCCAAAAACCGATCAAGGAATGACTGCTTCGCCGATTGCGTAAGTAGAGTTTAGGTTGATATGTCCATATCGGGACACTAATCAAGTTAGCCGTTGATATATAATGCTTTATACAATTTATGTTTACGACTGCGAAAGTAATGCTTTTTTCTTAAATACCAAAGAAATTAAGCTATTTTATTACTTTCGCAGCCGCATATCGCCTTTATTACCTTATAGTTACCGTGTATAAGCCACTAAATCTTAAGCTTTTTATTTAGGTTCATCCGTGCTTATCTTCTTCGGACCTCTAATGCGATCCTTAGCCGACACACCACTCTTTATCTCTATGTTGATACCGTCCGACAGACCAGTAACAACCTTGCGACGTTCATAAGTCTTCTTGTCGCCTGTTCCCTTTGCTACATATACATAGGTGTTGTAACCCTCAAACTCTATCGCACTCTCTGGCACCGACATCACATTCTTAGCCTCGGCAAGCACAATCTCGGCATTGGCGCTGTATCCACTACGAATCTGCTCACCGCTTGCCGGTACCTTTACAGCCGCCTTTATCTCAAACTGATTGGCTCCATTCTGGTCGATAGCCTTCGGAGAGATATACTCCAGCTGCGCATCAAACTTAAGATTCTGCAATGCACCGATAGAAATCTTCATTGCCATACCCGTGACAAGGCGTCCAACCTCTGTCTCATCGATATTTCCTCGGAAGATAAGGTCGTTCATATTAGCAACCGTTGCTATTGTTGTGCCATCGTTAAAGGTGTTGGAGAGGATAACCGAGTTGCCCACCTTAACGGGTATGTCAAGAATCAGTCCGGTAACAGTCGAACGTACAAGCGTTGACGATTCTGACGCATTAGATTTAGACACGCCATCGCGCACCACCTCCAAATTGTCTTGAGCGGCAGCCACCTCCTCACGAGCCTGGCGCCATGTCTGCGCAATCTTGTCGTACTCGTCTGCCGAAACGAGTCCTTTGTCGTACAGAGTCTTCTCGCGTTCATAGTCGGTACGAGCCTGCTTCTCATTGATATTGGCAAGACGCACACGCGACTGAGCCGAACTTAATGACCCCATATCCGGTATCACCTTGACTTTGGCTATCACCTCGCCAGCCTCAACCTTGTCGCCAGCCTCCTTCAGAATCTCGGTAATAATGCCCGATATCTGTGGTTTGATGTTCACCTCGTTGCGTGGTTCTATCTTACCCGTAACGACAGTGGTCTTGCGGATATCCATAGTTTTAGGTGTAAACTCGTCGTATACAACCGGCTGCGGCTGCGACTTTATATACAAGAACACGAATGTTCCGATAAACACAATGGCTATAAGAGCCAAAAGGATGAATTTAAAGTATCGTTTCATTTTTTATTGATTTTCACGTAAGTAATTAAAGTTGCGCAGGCTTATCCCCTACTCGTCCCTCATAGCATCCACCGGCTTTATACTCATAGCCCTCAAGGCAGGAGCCAGACCAGCAAGCACGCCGAGCACCGACAACAGAACCACAGCACCGATGGCTGTCCAGAAGCTTATTTGGAAGTGGGCAGCAGCCACACCGTCCGTAGTATTAGCCATCTCAAGCCCCTGCAACACAAGCACCACAAAGAGGATGCCGCTCATTCCGGCTATTGACGTAAGCAGAATACTCTCCTGAATAATCTGCGATAGTATATTGCGTGGTGTCGCACCGATAGCACGCCTGATGCCAATCTCCACGGTTCGTTCTCTCACAGTAACCATCATGATGTTAGACACGCCTATAGCTCCGGCAAGCAGCGTGCCTATGCCAACGAGCCAAATAAGCATATTGATACCACGGAACATATTGTCCACCATAGAGAACATCATCTCCGTATTGAACACCATCACACCCTTCTCGTCGTCGGGTGCCACATCATGCGCCTTGGCTATAACATGGCGTATCTTGTCGGTGATGTCGCTCATCACCACTCCAGGCTTTCCTGTTACACATATAATGTCAACGCTGTGTCCGCGGTTGTATATCTGTTGAACGAGCGACAGTGGCAGAAACACCGCCTGTTGGTCGTTGCCATTGACATTCATGTTTCCGTCCGAATAGTTTACACCCACAACACTGAAGTAAACCGAGTCGATACGAATAACATCTCCACACGGGTCACCCCCCTTCGGGAACAGACTCTTATACACCTGTTTGCCTATTACGCACACCTTTCGTCCCTGACTGATGTCCATCTGATTAATGTATCGTCCATACATCATCTTGGGCTCGCTAACCTTCTGCATTTCGGGCAGCACACCTTTGATGATACCCGATGCCGAACGGTCGTCGTGAGTGGCATTGGCACCCCACCGTGATATTGTAGGGGTGATGACATCCAGCTCGGGCACATGAGCCCGCAGACGTTTAATGTCGTCGTAGTTGAGTGTCCACTGCCGTCCCTTTCTAAAGCCATGATATGGCTTGGTGGTAGGCTGAGCCCACACCACAGCCGAATTTGTGGCAAATCCTGCAAGGTTATTGTTTAGTATCTCCTTCAGCCCGTCGCCACCCCCAACAAGCCCCACAAGCATAAACACGCCCCAAAACACGCCGAAGCCTGTAAGGAATGTTCGCGACTTGTTGCGAGTTAGAACATTAAGTATTTCGGAGAAAGAATCAAAATCCATAAGCCATATTTATCATTTGATTATTAATTCAAGTTCTGCATATCTTCAATATGCTACCAGTAGACAAGTAGAAAAAACTCCTTGTCTACTCTGCCCTCAGTGCCTCAATAGGTCTAATCTTGGCTGCCTTTCGTGCCGGAATAAGTCCAGCAATGGTTCCTGCTACAACCATCAGAATTGTAGCCTGTACACATACGCCGATGCTTACGGTAGGGTCGACAAATATCTGAGCCTTAAACAGTCCGTTATCCACCGTTGTATGTCCCACCACCGAGTTCATATACTGCGTTGCGGCGATGCCGAGCACCATACCTATATATCCAAAGAAGGTTGTAATGACAACACTCTCTACGATAATTAGCCGCAATATAGACCACGGCTTGGCACCTATGGCCTTGCGTATACCAAACTCGTGTGTACGCTCCTTCACCGTAATAAGCATGATGTTCGACACACCCACGATGCCCGACAGCAAGGTAAAGAGCCCCACAATCCACAGAGCCGTATTGATGATGTCAGTAGCCGTGTTGAGCTGCAAGTCCTGTGTAAATCGGTTCCATATCCATATCGAGTTCTCGTCGTCGGGTGCCGCCCTATGATTGCGGTTGACACGGGCACGATAGGCAGCTTCAAACTGCTCGTTCTCCTCCTCCGTCTTCAGTCCGTGGAAGGAGAATACAATGTTGCCGGTCTTGTCGCCACTGTTGTATATAGAGCGGAACGTGCTGAAGGGTATGAACGCCATATTATCCATCCGGCTCTTGTCGCTATCGTATATGCCTACAACGGTGAATGCCAAGTTGTCCACCTTCACCACATGTCCGTTAAGGTTAAGCGGGGCATGTGGCATAAGCTCCTTTGCCAATCCCTGCGATACGACGATGGTCTTGCGCCTTTGCTCAATATCCAGTGCATTAAGAAAGCGTCCGCATAGCATATCGCGCTTGTTGATATCCACATCGTTGGGGTACACGCCATTGACGCTTACGCCCGTCGAGTAGTTGTCGCCATAGGCTATATTCAGCCCGCTCTTCTCTATCTCCGCGCCCACATCGTCGATGTTGCTCTCGAATCCGTGCTGGGTTATGGCAAGGTCCTTGTCGTTAAGCTCAACGTTTCGTCCCTCGCCCAGTCCGTCGTACGCCTTCGATGTCTGTCCTCCGTATATCGACATCGAGTTGGTTAGTACATTCATCCTGTTGCCCATTATTCCGTTTATCAGTCCGTTGCCGGCTCCCAACAAAACGATAAGTATGAAGATACCCCACGCCACAGAGAATCCTGTAAGTGCCGTGCGCAAGCGGTTGTGCTTGACAGTGGTCCATATCTCAATAAAAATATCGCGCATTATGAGTATTCTAATTATTAGTTTAAAACCAACCTCTATTTCATTATTCCGTTGATGCCAAACGGACTTGCCTTGTGGTCAAGATTTTCCTCAATGCTTCCTATCAGTCCGTCCTTTATATGTACAATCTTGTTGGTCTCGTTAGCCACACCGCTCTCGTGCGTCACCACAACTGTCGTAACCTTCTCTTCGGCATTTATCTTCTTAAGCAGTTCCATCACCTCCACACTCGTCTTCGAGTCGAGGGCGCCTGTAGGCTCGTCCGCCAGGATAATCTGTGGTTTGGTTATAAGTGCGCGTGCTATAGCCACACGTTGCTTCTGTCCGCCCGACATCTCGTTAGGATAATGCTCTGCCCACTGCGTCAAGCCCAATCGGTCGAGCCATTCCATAGCAAGCTTGTGCCTGGTGCGGCGCGACACACCTTGATAGTAGAGTGGTAGCTCCACATTCTCCACTGCTGTCTTAAATCCGATGAGGTTGAACGATTGGAAGATGAAGCCTATCATACGGTTGCGATATTCGGCTGCACGTGTTTCGGATAGGTTCTTTATCAGATTGCCTGCCAGCAAATACTCGCCCGTATCATAGTTGTCGAGTATTCCGAGAATATTGAGCAAGGTAGACTTGCCCGAACCCGACGCTCCCATAATAGACACAAATTCGCCCTCGGCAATGTCGAGGTTTATACCTTTGAGCACATGCAACGGCTGTGCTCCCTGGTAAGTTTTGTTTATATCTCTTAAATGAATCATACTATGTATTTGACGTTGAATTAGACGAAGAAGTTGCAAAAAGCTACAATATTAACAATAAAATGTGTCTTCATATATCTATAAAACAAAAAAACGTTGGAAGTCTACGACTTCCAACGCCATGTCTTAGCGAGTCGTTTGCCAACTCTGCTTATAGCCAATGTTATTTTGTGCGGCGACATTTCCTTGCCACCAATAATCAACAATACCGCTGTTAGGATGAGCACGATGCCTATGGCAAGCCGTGGGGTAAAGTTCTCGCCAAATACTAGCACACCAATAGCCACTGCTGTTATAGGCTCTATAGCTCCCATAATGGCTGTAGGTGTTGAGCCGATATCGTGCACGGCTATCACCATAAGTACAAGCGAGAGCACCGTAGGCATCAGAGCAAGCTGTGTGGCATATAGCCACTGCTTGGGTGTAACCAACAGCTGCACCGTCTCGCCCATTGCAAGCGTATAACCATATATTGTAAACAAGCCGAAGAGCAACACATAAAATGTAAGCTTGACCGACGACATTCGCAGCGACGACTTGTTTACCACTACTATATAGATGGCATACGTCAACGACGAAAGCATTACAAGCATTACGCCCCACAAGCTGAGCGATGTGCCGTCGCCCGTCTGATTGAGCAAGGCTATGCCAGCAAGCGATAGCAATATGGCTATAACTGTAGCCGCCGTTACCTTCTCGTGAAAAAAGGTTGCCATTATCACGGCCACCATCACGGGATAGACAAAGAGTAGTGTGGAGGCGATGCCCACATCCATAAAGTTGAAACTAAAGTAGAGCGTTGTCGACGATGTACTCATAAACACTCCCAATATAGCCAACGTAGCCAACTCGCGACGTGTCAACGCAAACGATTTTCGCTGCACTGCCATCATAACACCTAATATTATCACGGCTATGCCGAAACGGTAGAACAAGGTGGAGTTGGTTGATATTCCGTCGGCATACAGATTCATAGCACCCAACGGATTGGTGCCATAGAACACAGCTGCGGCTATGCCGCAGACTGTACCCCTAAGCTTTGCATCCATTATATGTATATATAATATGTATATATATAATAAGGTATAGCACTACATAATGTGTAGCCAGCGTAGCACATCGTTAAGATTTGCCACAAGCATAAGCAGCATCAATATGCCTATGCCGATATACTCGGCACGTATCATAAAGTTCTCCGACGGCTTGCGACGTGTTATCATCTCATAGATAAGGAACAGCACGTGTCCACCGTCAAGTGCCGGGATAGGCAGAATATTCATAAAGGCAAGGATGATGCTAAGGAAGGCTGTCATAAGCCAGAACATGTGCCAGTCCCACTCTGCCGGGAACATATTGCCTATGGCACCAAATCCGCCAAGCGACTTGGCTCCCTCTGCTGAGAACAGATACTTCATGTCGCCTACATAGCCACCCAATACGTTGCAGCCATACTTAACACCAGCAGGGAAACTCTCGAAGAATCCATAATCGATGTGTGTTATCTTATAGTTGGGCTGCTTTGGATAGAAGCCAAACTTTAGGTTCTCTTGCTCATTGTCGGATGTCTTGAGCACCCCGTGTGTATTGATGGTGCAAGCACGTCCGTTGGCATTGCGCACAAGGATTAAGTTCACGCTCAGAGCCTTAAGGCTGTCGGCATGTGTCTTGGCATATGCCAACACATCGCTAATGCGACCTACCTCGTACATAAAGTCGTTGTAAGAAGAAAGCTTCACACCGTTAAGAGCCACAATGCGGTCGCCCTTGCGCAAACCCATCTGTTGTGCAAGCGAGCCACGTGCCACGCTGTCTACACTTGCTTCTCTAAACTCTGCCATGAAAGGAGGAACCGACTTAAACATCTCCAGCAAGTCAAGGTCGCCTGGCAGACTTACAGTTATCTGCTTACCTCCACGTATCACGTAAGCCTCCTTGGCACGTGCCATGTCGCGGAACACATCTGGTCCATACTTCTTAAACTCGCCCAGGTCGGTACCTACAAGTATGTCGTTGTCTTGAAATCCAAGAGCCTTAGCCTCCTTGCTGAACTTCATACCCAATGTCATATCCTTGGTCTTGACATAGTTGTCGCCCCAAGTGAAGAGACACATTGCATATATGAAGAGTGCCAACAGGAAGTTTACAAGCACTCCTCCCAGCATAACGAGCAGTCGTTGCCATGCCGGTTTAGAGCGAAACTCCCACGATTCGGCAGGCTTGCTCATCTGTTCGGTGTCAAACGACTCGTCTATCATACCCGCAATCTTGCAGTAGCCACCAAGCGGAAGCCATCCAATGCCGTATGCAGTTTCACTGTTCTTGGGCTTAAACTCGAACAAGTGGAAGTAGGGGTCGAAGAAGAGATAGAACTTCTCCACTCTTATACCAAAGAGCTTAGCAAAAAAGAAGTGTCCGCCCTCATGGAGCAACACAAGCAAAGAGATTGCCAGCAAGAATTGCAGCAATTTGATAAGGAATATTTCCATTTCTTATTTTATGTATTGTTTTTAAGTTTTTATTTCTTAAGAGTCAAGCATCTCGCCAGCTATGCGACGTGCCTCTGCATCCGTTGCAAAGTAGTCGTCGTAGGTAGGCTTTGCTATGAACGTTGCCTTCTGCATTGTGCGTTCTATGATGTCACCCATATCGAGGAATCCGCAACGATCCTTACGGAAAGCCTCGTTCACCACCTCGTTGGCAGCATTGACTATGCACGGCATATTGCCACCCTTACGTATCGACTCGTATGCCATATGCAAACAGCGGAACTTCTGCATATCTGGTTCAAAGAACTCCAGTGGTTGGCTAAAGAGGTTGAGTCTGTCGCCATTCAACGGCAAACGCTCCGGAAATGAGAAGGCATACTGTATAGGCAAGCGCATATCTGGCACACCGAGCTGTGCCTTAACGGCACCATCGACAAACTGCACCGCGCTGTGTACAATCGACTGTGGATGTACAAGCACCTGTATCTTGTCTGCCTCTACTCCAAAGAGCCATTTGGCCTCAATCACCTCAAAACCCTTGTTCATCATCGACGCCGAGTCGATGGTTATCTTGGCTCCCATTTTCCATGTTGGGTGCTTTAGGGCATCTGCCGCCTTTACGCCGCGCATCTGTTCGAGCGTATAATTGCGGAACGGACCGCCCGAAGCCGTAAGCAATATCTTGTCGATAGGGTTGTTGCCCTCGCCCACTATGCTCTGGAATATTGCAGAGTGCTCACTATCGACAGGCAGAATATTGACATGATACTGAGCAGCCAGTTGGCATATCAGTTCGCCGGCAACCACAAGTGTTTCCTTGTTAGCAAGGCAAATCGTCTTGCGTGCCTTTATTGCATGTATCGTAGGCGACAGTCCAGCGAAACCCACCATAGCTGTTAGCACCATGTCTATAGGCTGAGCCTCAACAATCTCGTCAATAGCTTTAGCTCCGGCATACACCTTTACCTCCGGACAGTCGGCAAGCAAAGCCTTCAACGCCTCGTAGTGCTGTTCGTTGCCTATCACCACAGCAGCCGGTCTGAAGCGTCTTGCCTGATCGGCAAGCATCTCGTAGCGGTTGTTGGCAGTAAGGCAATACACTTCGTAGCGGTCGCTATGCTGCTGTATCACATCCAAGGCCTGGGTTCCGATAGAGCCAGTAGAGCCAAGGATGCATATTTGTTTTTTCATAATCGGATGTTTTATTATAGTTCGAGCAAGCCCTCAGGCAGCTCCATTGTTATGGTTTGATGCTCGGTATCAACAGCACTTATAAGCTCGTCGCTTGCAGGAACAAGCAAGTCGTTGCCATCAAGTGTCTCAAGTTCAAAGAGCGTGTTTATGGTAGAATCGTCCACAGAGTGTATCTCGCCCACCGCCTTTCCGGTCTTGGCATCTATCACATGGAATCCCACTATAGCCGCCCACGACAACGATTCGGCGTCGGCGTCGCTATGCTCGCGCGGAAAGTACACATCGCATCCAGTAAGGTTGCGTGCCTTCTCCTGTGTGTCGATGTCCGAAAATAGCACCAATGCTGTCTCGTCTGTCTTAAAGCGATACTCATCCATAAAGAACGGCACCAGTATACCGTCTATCTCAAGTATGAGATAGTCGGCTTCGGTACGGTCGAACACATCGTCGTCGAAGTGGAACGACACCTCGCCATTCACTCCATGTGGCTTGCCTATCTTGCCTATCTTGTAGACAGTTTCTTTCTTTATCATATTTGGCTATATCCTTAGTTTGGGAGAATTCAGAAGTTAAGGAGTTCAGAAGTTAAGCCATTAGCTTTGCCACACAATGGCATTTGGCTTAACTCCTTAACTTCTGATTTCTTCTCAACTTCTAAGTTCTCCTATTCCTACTCTCTTCTAATCCTTGCGCCCAGTGCGTTAAGTCGAGCCTCTATATCCTCGTAGCCACGGTCTATCTGTGCAATATTGTCAATGCGGCTTGTACCCTTGGCTCCAAGTGCAGCAATAAGCAGGGCTATACCGGCACGAATATCTGGACTTGTCATGCGTCCGCCACGCAATTGGCGCTTGCGGTCGTGTCCTACTATAACACAGCGGTGCGGGTCGCACAATATAATCTGCGCTCCCATATCTATCAGTTTGTCTACAAAGAACAGACGACTCTCAAACATCTTCTGATGCACAAGTACCGAACCGCGTGCCTGTGTTGCCACCACAATTAGAACGGAGATAAGATCTGGTGTCAAACCTGGCCACGGAGCGTCGGCTATTGTCATTATAGTACCGTCAATAAACGAGTCTACAACATAATGTGGTTGCTTTGGCACGATGATGTCGTCGCCCTCTACCTTAAGCTTCACACCCAAACGGCGGAATGTGTCGGGTATAATGCCTAAGTGCTTAAGCTGCACATTCTTTATGCGCACGCCCTCGCCCACCATGGCAGCCATACCAATAAAGGATCCAACCTCAATCATATCGGGCAACACACGGTGTGTGGTGCCATGCAGTTGCTTAACACCAACGATGGTTATGAGGTTAGAGGCAATGCCCGAGATATTTGCACCCATACTGTTGAGCATGTGGCACAATTGCTGTATATAAGGTTCGCAGGCAGCATTGTATATGGTTGTGGTGCCTTCGGCAAATACAGCCGCCATAATGATGTTGGCAGTACCGGTAACCGAAGCCTCGTCAAGCAGCATATATGTGCCCTTAAGCTTGCGTGCCTCAATAGAATAAACCTTGCGCTCCTCGTCGTTGATAAACTTGGCACCAAGACACTTAAATCCAAGAAAGTGGGTATCCAGACGTCGGCGACCTATCTTGTCGCCACCCGGCTGAGCCACCATAGCACGTCCAAAGCGACCAAGCAGCGGACCCATAAGCAACACCGAACCACGCAGCGCCGAACACTTCTTTACATACTCGTCGCTTGCAAGAAATTCTAAATTGAGGTCGTCTGCCTGGAAGGTGTAATCGTTACGCGAGTTGCGAGTTACCTTCACGCCAATGTCGGCGAGCAGCTTTATAAGGTTGTTGACATCAAGAATGTCGGGTATATTGCTTATTCTTACTGGTTCGGCGGTCAGCAGCGTGGCAGCAATCACCTCAAGCGCCTCGTTCTTGGCACCTTGTGGTGTGATGGTTCCACTTAGGGGGTGTCCGCCTTCAATAATAAACGATTCCATAGGCCTATATTATTGTATTATGGGTATATGTTATTTGCGTCTGCGTTGTTGTTTCTTCTCCATGCCACGTGCTTCAGGTACAAAACGTTCAAAGCGGAATGAGCCTAAGTCGAGCTGCACCTTTCCGTCGGTATATCGGGCTAAGTCGGATGCCACCTTCTCGTTATCGCTTGAGCCGTGCCCCCACAACATAAGGTCGCGCTTCATTTGGTTTGCAGCCAAGCGCACAAGTTCCTCACGGTCGCGGCCTTCTGGCATATCCTTCAGCATATTGAGCACTTCAAACATCATGTTGCCATAATGGCGCACTGGTATGCGCTTCATTGGATAAGCCATAGGCTTTGGCTTCTGCATTATCTTGTGTGCCTGCTCTATGTCGACGGGATAGTCGATATCAAGCTTGAAGTTGCTCATCAGTGCCAGGTGGTCCCATAGCTTGTGTTGTAGGTCGTTGCTGTCACCTGTGCGTGGCGCCATACGCTCCATAACACGAACAATGGCCTCGGCACAATGCTGTCGTTCGGCACGTGTGGGCAGAGCCACACAATGGTCTACCATCTGCTGTACCTCGCGTCCATACTCTGGCAGCACAAGACGCTCGCGCTGGGTATTATAATCGAGTCCTTTTATATTCATACGTTTCTTTTTCTTTATTACGGGGTTTAGAGGGAGCGCGACTAAAGCAGTTTCTTCGACTCCTTTGCCACGAAGTCCTTGAGGTAGAAGGGCACGAAGTAGGCCACATCCTCAAACTTCTCCTGTGCTATCCTACGCTCTGCAAGTGGATACATCCACTTAGCCAAAGGCTCAACACCTTTTATAAGACGGGCATTGGGATGATTTATCACCTCCATACACTTCTCGGCACCATTGCCAAAGAAGTAGACCGGTCCGCGGTCGAGATACTCCTTGTATGTGTCGGCATCTACCACGTCGGCACGTATGCCACGCACCTCCTTCAGGGCGCGGTCGTACACAGCCGAGTATACCTCCATGCGGCGCGCGTCTATCATCGGGCATAGCAGGGCGCCCTCCTCCACCTCCTCGCGCAGCAACACCGGCACAGTCATAAGCTCCAGTGTTGGTACCGAGATAAGCTTGAGGTCCTGGCCAAAGCAGATACCTTTAGCCATCGATGCACCTATGCGCAAGCCGGTGTACGAGCCAGGTCCCTGGCTTACAGCTACGGCATCAAGCGGTATGGCGTGGCTGTCGGCAAACGACATGGCCTCGTCGACGAAGGTACCGAGAATGACGGCATGATTTGGTCCGTCATGGTCTTCTTTGGAGAAAATACAAGCGCCGTCTTGACTAACGGCTACAGAGCACACATTGGTGCTCGTGTCAATATTCAAAATACACGACATCCTAAAAATAATTTTCTGTTCTATATGAGGCTTATAGCTCCTAACCGTCCGGACTTTAACACAAAAAATTACGCCCAACGGCTAACAGCTTGCCTCTTCATACATATATGTGGATGCAAAGATAGCACAATTCGGTTGAATAGACGATTATTTTGACGACAAAATAGGCATTACTTTGGAAAATAATAAGTATTTTTGCATCCACGTTAGGCACCAATGCCTAATGCCAACTTATATACCAACAAGATAACTTATACACACATAAGATATGATATTATCAATGACTGGCTACGGCAAGTCTGTCGCAGTCTACAACGGAAAGAAAATTAATGTCGAAATCAAGTCGCTCAACAGCAAGGCTCTCGACCTATCTACACGCATCGCTCCGCTCTATCGCGAGAAGGAGATGGAGATTCGCCAAGTCATACAGCAGCGTGTGCTGCGTGGCAAGGTAGACTTTGCTATCTGGATTGAAAAGGATGCCGCAAGCGACGCCACTGTAATAAACGCTGCTATAGCCGAGAACTACTGCCAGCAGATTAAGGCCATTGCACAACGCTGCAACATACCCGAGCCTGAAGACTGGTTTGTTACGCTTATGCGTATGCCGGACGTTACAGCAAAGACTGAGGTTGAGACTCTTGAGGAAGAGGAATGGACTGTTGCACGTGCTGCCGTAGACGAGGCTATAGACCAGCTTGTAGCATTCCGCACACAGGAGGGAGCTGCCTTGCAAAAGAAGTTTGCCGAGAAAGTGGACAACATCGAACAACTGCTCCACAGCATTGAGCCTTACGAGAAGGCCCGTGTCGAGAAAATTCGCACTCGCATCGTAGATGGCTTGAAGCAGATTCCTGACGTAGAGTACGACAAGAACCGCCTTGAGCAGGAGCTTATCTACTACATCGAGAAGCTCGACATCAGCGAGGAGAAGCAGCGCCTTGCCAACCACCTCAACTACTTCCGCGAGACGATGAACGAGGGACACGGACAGGGCAAGAAGCTCGGATTCATTGCCCAGGAAATGGGTAGAGAGATTAATACTACTGGCTCTAAGAGCAACAATGCCGAGATGCAGAACATCGTGGTGAAGATGAAGGATGAGCTGGAGCAGATTAAGGAACAGGTGCTGAACGCATTGTAGAGTTTTGTGTTTTGAATTTTGAGTTTTGAATTGTCGGCTGCGCCGATTAGAAATTATTCAATTAGGAATTCTGAATTCGTAACTCAATAATTCAAAATGCGCAAAGCGCACAATTCAAAACTCAAAACTCAAAATTGCCTACGGCAACAACTCAAAACTCAAAATTCAAAATTCAAAATTCCCAATATGGGCAAACTTATAATATTCTCCGCTCCATCCGGTAGCGGCAAAAGCACAATTATCAACCGACTAATGCAGCATCCTGAGCTGCATCTCGCATTTTCAATATCTTGCACCTCACGTGCTCCACGTGGCACAGAGAAGAATGGTGTAGAGTATTTCTTCCTCTCTCCCGAGGAGTTTAGACAGCGCATAGCCAATGACGAGTTCCTTGAATACGAGGAGGTTTATACCGACCGCTTCTACGGCACACTTAAGCAGCAAGTGGAGACACAGGCTGCGCGTGGCGAGAACGTAGTGTTCGACGTCGACGTTAAGGGCGGATGCAACATCAAGCAGTTCTATGGCGACCGCGCCCTTAGCATCTTCATACAACCGCCTTCTATTGAAGAGTTGCGCAAGCGCCTTACCGGCCGTGCCACCGACGCGCCTGAGGTTATAGAGCAGCGTATTGCACGTGCCGAGTTTGAACTGTCGTTTGCGCCTAAGTTCGACCGCATTGTTGTAAACGACGACCTCGACCGTGCCGTTGAAGAAACTCTCGGCATTATCAAGGAGTTTTTGGGATGATAAGAACGGGCATCTACGGGGGCTCGTTCAACCCCATACACAATGGTCATATCGCTATAGCCAAGGATATGCTCAGCCTTGGTGCCATAGACGAGGTGTGGCTTATGGTGTCGCCACAGAACCCACTTAAGCAGGCAGCCGACCTATTGGACGACAATTTACGTCTTGACATGACACGCCATGCCGTTGAAGGCATCAAGGGCATAAAAGTGTCCGACTACGAGTTTCGCCTTCCACGCCCGTCGTATATGTGGAACACGCTGCAACATCTCTCGCACGACTATCCCGACCGTCAGTTCCACCTACTCATAGGTGCCGACAATTGGCAAGTGTTCGACCGTTGGTACCACGCCAATGATATCATCAGCCACTACCCTATACGCATATATCCGCGACGTGGCTACGACATCGACACTGCCTCGCTACCACCTACCGTAACACTGGTTGATACGGGACTTTATGATGTAAGCAGCACGCAAGTGCGCGATATGATAAGGCATGGCGAGGATCCTTCGCTGCTCATACCACAAAGCATTGCAGCCCAAGCCATCGAACTATACAAATAGAAACAATAAAAACAAATATGCAACCATATAAATAATGGTCGTAAATGTTTTAGTATACTAAAAAAGCCAGGACGAAGCAGTATTGCTCACGTCCTGGCTTATATATATTGAGAAACGGGATATATTAGAGGTCAAACTTATATCCGAGTGTTATCTGGAATACGCTGTTCTTGTCCTTTGTACCATCAGCGTCAAATACCTTAGTTACACCAAAGTTGTAACGACCATCAAGAACGAAGTTCTGATACTCGTACGATACGCCTACAGGGATAGAGAGGTCTACACCATTAGCCTTAAGAAGTTTGTCACCGTCTACAGAAACACCATCTGCAGAATACTTGTAATTAACCTTGAAACCAGGCTGCAAGCCGAGCTTAACGGCAAAGCCCTTAGCAACGTACACGTTGGCAAGGAGAGGTACGTTGATATAATCGAGCTTTACAGTAGCGTCGTCAACCTTGCATCCCTGCATAGAATAGAGAGCGCCAAAGCTTACACTAACGATGTCAGTTACCTGATACTCAAACTCAGCACCTGCTGCCAAACCAATGCGAGCATCCGACTTATCCTCATCTGTAAGGTCGGCGATGTTCATACCAATCTTAGGCTGCAATGTAAACGAACCAACTGCGTGCTGTGCATAAGATGCAACAGAAGCAAGCATTACTACTGCTGTGAGAATTAATTTCTTCATACCATTTAAGTTTAAATGTTATACAATAAGTTAAAACATTGTCAATAGTTCACTTATTCAGCATTTCGTATTGACAGATGCAAAGATATGCTAAACATTTTTAACAGCAAAACAAATTTAATGTTTTTTTTATACCTATTTACCGCCATATTGTTCTAATCGTAAGATTTTATAGTCAAAATAGGTTATTCACATAATTATTGCCACTTTATTTCCTCAATTTTATATGCAGCTGCTTTCCTTCGACCAACTGCTTATGCGACACACGATAACCATTAAGACGCTTGCCGCCAAGGGTCATCGAACCTATATAGAATTGCGACGGCGAAGTGCGGTCGGTTGTTATGGTTATGTCGCCATTAGGATAATACTTAGGGTCGAGATGCAGCGTTACCTTTGAGAACACTGGCGTTGTGAGCGTATAGTAAGGCGAACCCGGACAGTCGGGGTACAAGCCTATCATAGAGAATATAGCCCAAGCCGACATCGTTCCACAGTCGTCGTTGCCTGGGATACCGTCTGGCTGTGCCTTATAGTATTTCTCAAGCAACTGCTTTACGGTCTTCTGCGTGCGCCACTCATCTCCCTTAAAGTAAGAGAATAGGTAAGGATAGGCTATGTCGGGCTCGTTGGCAGGGTCGTATAGATTCTTGTCGAACACCATCTGCAGCTTATCGACAAACCTTTTTGATCCGCCCATCAGCTTGGCAAGTCCCGCTATATCGTGCGGCACATAGAAGGTATAGTTCCAAGCCGATCCCTCATGAAAGCCTGGTGCATTTGAGAAGTCAGCTCCATCCTCTGGATTAAACGGTGTTAGGAATTTGCCGTCCTTCTGTATTGGGCGCAATGTTCCACTCTCCTTATTATAATAATGTATATAGCCAAGCGAGCGCTTACGGAACAACTTAGCGTCGGCTGTCTTGCCGAGCGACTGCGCAAGCAATAACAGAGCGTTATCGGCAACATAATACTCCAAAGCGTGCGACACAGAGTTGTCGCCCGACAAATCGGCTGCATACTCACCCATTGGTATATAGCCATGTGTGTAATAGTAGTCAATGTCAGGTCGCATCTTGTTCTGATTGCCAGGCAATGTTGCCGAGGCACGGAAAGCCTTGTATGCCGTGTTTATGTCATAGTCGCGTATGCCCTTAAGCCAAGCATCGGTTATGATGGGAATAGAAGGGTCGCCCTCCATTGTCCACGTCTCACGACCATACAATTCCCACTTGGGCATCCATCCCCATTCCTTATACATATCTATCATAGAGCCTATCATCTGCTCTTGCTTGTCGGGGAAGAGCAAGGTTTGCAGCTGAGTAAGATTGCGATATGTGTCCCACAATGAGAATACTGTATAACGGTTGGTTGAAGTCTTAAGTATCTCGTCGCCCTCCATACATGGATACTCGCCGTTTACATCCTGTAGGATATTGGGATGAATCTGTGTATGATAAAGAGCTGTGTAAAACACGCGGCGCTGTTCGTCGGTTCCGCCCTCAACAGTTATCTTGCCAAGTGTTTTTGCCCATACATCATGCGACTCGCGTTCTACACGGACAAAGTCACGAGTTGGCTGTTCGGCATCAAGATTCTCTCTGGCATTGGCTATACTTACAAACGAAACGCCAACCTGCACCTCTACCTGCTCGCCTTCCTTAAGGTCGAACGACATAAAATATCCAATGTCATTGCCTGCCATATCGCGACCATAGTTGTCGTATATCTTGTACTTTCCGCTATACACATCCCAATCTTTTGCAGCACCCTTAAGCTCGGGTTGCTTTTTCCAATAGCCACTCTTTTGTGGAGTTTTGCTCACACGCACAACAAAATACATAGGAAATACAGCCTGCGGATTGTAACAGAAAGTGCCAAGCAGACGCATACCCTCAAACTCGATTGAACTAACGCGACGCAATGTTGCTCCCACCTCGTTAGTCAGTCCGTTGCCAAGGTTAAACAGTAGGTTGCCCTGTCCTGACGGAAAGGTATAGCGTTCGATAGAGGTTCGCATTGTAGACGTCACCTCGCAATGCACGCCATACTTCTTCAAGTGGTTGCTGTAATAGCCTGGTCGTGCCACCTCATCGGTATACTCCGAACCATACGAGCGGTAGTCTACATCAAGCTTGCCGGTTGTTGGCATTGTTAGCAACGTGCCCATCTCTGGGCATCCCACACCACTTAGTGTTACATGTGCAAAGCCCGTAAAATACTTGTTGTTATACTCGTATGGCGCCGACCACCACCCACGGTCCTTATCCTTAACGTTAAGGTCGGACCCCATAACGTTAAAAGGCACTACAGACATCAATGCATGCGGACGCACAGCACCCGGGTTGCACACGCTATAATTGGTTGTACCTATAAAGGGGTCTACATAGCGAGTGTTGTCTGCGGTATGGGCAAAGGCGGTTGTGGCAAACAGAACAAGAATAAGGCTTGCAAATATTATTTTTACTTGTTTCATAGATTGGTTTTTATTTAGCTGGCAGTTTATGGTTTACTACAAATGCAAATGTAGATATTTTATACGAAACAGACAACATCAAGTTAAAATAAATTAAAGCCATTCAACATTTTAGCTTTATAAACGTTATAATTATGAATGGTATAAACTTAATGTGCTAACTTTGCACCCAAATAGTGATTATACTGACAAATTAAAAGTAGAATAACAACAAAAAAAGAAGAAAGATATGAAGAAAGGTAATGTATTAGCAATCGCTATGTTTGCTGGCTTGCTTACTATCACAAGCTGTGCAAGCAAGAAGGATTTGGAGAACTGCCGCCTTGAGAATAGAGAGCTCAGCGGAAACTATCAGGACACTAAGGAGCAGCTCGCTGCATCTAAGGCTCGTGTGGCTTCGCTCGAAGACCAGCTCGCACAGGCTAAGAAGGATTATGCATCGCTGCAGGGTTCACTTGACAAGAGCCTCAACAACGCAAGCGCAAACAACGTTAATATCTCTAAGCTCGTTGACCAGATTAACGAGTCAAACCAGTACATACGCCACTTGGTTGAGGTTAAGTCGAAGAGCGACTCGCTCAACATGGTGCTCACCAACAACCTTACACGCTCGCTTAGCAAGGAGGAGATGAAGGAGGTTGACGTTCAGGTTCTGAAGGGTGTTGTTTACATCTCGCTTGCCGACAACATGCTCTACAAGAGTGGTTCGTACGAAATTAACGACCGTGCCGCCGAGACTCTTAGCAAGATTGCAAAGATAATCATGGACTATAAGGACTATGAGGTGCTGATTGAGGGTAATACCGACAACGTGCCTGTTAACGCAAGCGCTGCTACAATGAAGAACATCCGCAACAACTGGGACCTCTCTTGCTTGCGTGCTTCAAGTGTTGTTCAGGCTTTGCAGAACCAGTATGGTGTAGACCCTAAACGTCTTACAGCTGGTGGACGTGGCGAGTACAACCCTGTTACAACCAACTCTACCGAGGTGGGCAAGCAGCGTAACCGCCGCACTCAGATCATCATCACTCCTAAGCTCGACCAGTTTATGGACCTCATCGACAAGGCTCCAGACAACGAGTAATGACTTGCTGATTATAACTCTATAAAAAATATAACGTCAATTATACGATTGTTCACCAGTCGTATAATTGACGTTTTTTATTGATCAAAAACGATAATATATTCATCAACTTATGATAATATATTCATAGCCCATCGAACATGTATTCATAAATTCATATATACGCTTCACTTAAAAGGCAACTCTATTCTTTGCGGAACAACGAGAAGTTTACGCTGCCATACGAGCGGTGCTCTACAAAGCCCGGCACAGCCGAGAAGTCGTTGTGCTTGCCATGCTCGAAGACGAGCAATCCAGCAGGTGCCAGCATGTCCTTTGCCAGTATAAGCTCAGGGATAGTGGGCAGACTGGGCAGAGCATAAGGTGGATCGGCAAAGATAAGGTCGAACTGTTGCTTACACGACTTTATGAAACGGAACACATCGCCACGTATCAGGATATTGTCCTCTACACCTATCTTGGTCATACACTCGCGTATAAAGGCTGCGTGGTCACGGTCCATCTCTACGCTTACTACAGGCTTGCAACCGCGCGACAACAATTCGAGCGATATGCTGCCAGTTCCTGCAAATAGGTCGAGAGCTCGTGCTCCCTCCATATCTATATAGCCATTTATTACGTTGAATATATTCTCTTTGGCAAAGTCGGTTGTAGGACGAGCCTTGAACGAACGTGGAATGTCGAAGTGGCGTCCCTTGTATATACCTGTTATTACTCTCATACCTGATTTAAATTTTTACGTTTCGTATATTCCTAATAAACTGGCGCAGCTCCTTTAGCAACGCCTCCTGACCCGTGATTGAACCTGCCAAGCACAGCACATCCGACGGCTTCATGCCGAGCGTCTGCCATACATTTAGGATGAAGTAGGCTGCATCGGGCGTTAGCGACACCTCGAACGAACTGCAAAAGCGTACACGTCCCTTGCGAAAAGCAAACATGTCGACACGCTTGTCGTGGAAGTAGCAAAACAGCTTCTCCTGAAATCCTCCATACGAGCGACGGCAAAACTCCACCAGAATAGGTGCCAATAGCGGCATGAACTTTACGTTACGGAACATCTCGGTAAGCACAAACCGAAGGTCCTTGCCCACAGCATATGCCGCCACCACATTGATTTGGTTGATAGGCGTACCCTCTACATCGTCTTGCTGATGCTTGGTGTTGGCATAATGATAGAGCTGTGGCATTGTTTCGGCATCAAACTCCTCGGCAGGGATAAGCAGCAAGGGAGTGTCGACAAACACGGTGGCTGTGTCGAACACTGGATGATACTGCGATGGTACAGCTTGCTCTTGCAATCTGCCAGGTGCCGATTGCGCCTTCAGTATATGGCATTCGGCAAGCGCCTGGCGCAGGTTGGCAGCCACGGCAATGCCCGTCTTCATATTGTATTGCTCGAAGTCGGTCTGTCCCTCAATCACGGTATTGGGTGCCGTAAAGGTGATTGTGGAGCGTGTTATGCGTATTGTTATATTCATATTACATGGGGTTGTTGTCAATTGATGCCTCTTAATGTGTTAATGCAGAGCACCAGAAGCACTGCCGCAATAATAGCCAAGACAAGATTGACAAGTTTTATGGGGATGTATAATCGTTTGCTCTGAGCCACTGCCTCCTTCAATACGGCTGCCACCTCGCGTGCACACTGTCGGTCGTTGAATCTCTCTTCGGCTATCTGCCTACCCTTCTCGCCCATACGGCGAGCCTCATCGGGATGCGAGGCAAGATAGCTTATGGCACGCTGCCAACCCTCTACGTCGCCATATTCTACAGATATGCCGCAACCTTCGCTGTCGATATCTATTGGTATCTGAGGGTTTCGGCTGCACACCATTGGCAAACCTAAGCCAAGAGCCTCAACAACGGTGGTTAGTCCGGCTGTATAGCGTGTATGCTTACAGCATATCGCCACACACTGGGCCTTAGCCACATCAAGGGCTATCTCGTAAGGCAAGAGTCCGCATATCTCGCGAACGTCTATATTGGCAGCAGGCTTGTAGCTGCGCACGGCATCAAGATTTGGATTGGGCACACTTGGGTCGGGATTGATGCCAATATACAGTTTCAATGGCAGACCAGTGTGGTTGAACGCCTCTATTAGAGTACGCTGGTCGCGTTGCTCCTTGCCTGTAGCTATAAAGACGAATGGATGGGAAGCGGTTGCCGATTCACGTGTAGAGACTTTGTCGCCATTCTCATTGTCAGCTTCTTTCTCCTTATTCTTTATACAGTCGTAAAAGTCGAGGTCGGCTCCCCAATGTCCTACAACCATCCGCTTAGGACTTGCCTTAGGCGAGTGCAGCGAATCGTCAACAAGCTTCTGCGAGAAGAATATCAGGCGATCCATACCACGATAGAACAGTCGGCCACCCCACTCTCTCAGTTTGCTCTTTGGAGTAACTATAGGTTGATGATGCCACACCACTATGGGCTTTCGAAAGATGCCAAGTGCGCGCAAAAGGACGAGCAACTCCATTCCTTTATAGTGCGTGGCATATACGGCGTCGATGTGCTCGTGGCACGTCAGCACCTGCCAAGCAGTATAGATAGCGGTCTTAAGACGCGACTTCTCCTTGGACGGCGAACGATGATACACTACGTCGATGCCTGAGCTGGCAAGATGGCAGGCTCCGTAAAGGAAGTGAGATGGGAACTCGCCCTGTTGCATCTTGCTCAGACAATACTGTATGTTCTGCGTATGATAGAAGTAGACTTTCATTTTTTATTGACAAGATAACTGTAGTTGTATACTTGCATAAAGGGATGCAGCAATGCGCGTACCATTGCCACGGGATCCTTCTCGTAGGTGTAGAACAACACATGACGATAGCGCACATAGTAGCGCCACAGCGAGAAGAGCGACGAGATACCACGGCCACACTCGGCATTAAGCAAGCGTATGCCGTCGGCAAATATCCGGTTGTCGGCTGTCGGCACATTAGCATTGGCTTCTTTAGTATTGACATTGGCTGTCTTCATAGCCACATCCTTTGCCATAGACTTACGCCACACCCACTCTATAAACTCTCGACGTGCAGCAAAGTGTGCGTTCATCCACGGCTTTACACTAAACCAATGTGTCAATCCAAACCATGCCATAAAGGCTGCATTGCCCGAAGTGCGCACACGATGGGTATCATACTTTACGTATGTGGCAGCCTCGGCATATCGGCGTTGGCGCACAAGCACGCGGTCTATAAGACTTATGCTGTCGAGTGCCGCTGCTGCCGTTGCCGTCATCACATCATAGCATGTGCGGCGATATATCTCTGGCTGTTCGTCCTCGGTAGGTATATAGTCGAGAAGCGAGCGGCGCAACATTTGGCAATGTCCCATCATCGATGCGTAAAATAGACGTATAAGATTGCAGTTGGGACAGCGGCTATCATAACGCACTGGCGCTCCGGTATCCGAGAATGGTTCCGAACGGCACACGCACATCATCAATCCGTCTTTCATTGCAGCTGCCTGCTCATCAAGCTTTGTTGGCAACCAAATGTCGTCTTGGTCGCAAACAGCTATCAGCTCGCCGGTAGAACGGTGCATGGCCGAGAAGAAGTTGCGGTTGATGCCTTGCTGTGTGGCATTCTGATAGATGCGCACAGACACACCATCTGGAGCCTTGCGGGCATACTCATCGAGCACCGCCATTGTATCGTCGGTAGAACCATCGTCCTGCACTACTATTTCGCCAGGCAGAACGGTCTGCGAGAATATGGAGTCGAGTTGTTCGCGAAGATGACGCGACGCACCATTATAGGTGCACATCACTACGGAAACTGCCTTGTTCTGTTTCATAATGTGCAAAGTTACAAATTATTATCGATAGTATTCGTTCCACAACAATAAAAACAAGCTAGCTTGTTTTGTATTGTCCACTATTTGCACTAACTTTGCATAATCTCTATATAAGATACTAACTAAATACAAATGATTATGCCTCTAAAACCATACAAGACGGATGTCGCCGTTCTAATTCTGTTCTTCAATCGTCCCGACCATCTGCAAAAGGTGTTCGACGAGGTGCGCAAGGCACAACCTTCCAAGCTATTCCTGTATCAGGACGGACCAAGAGGCGAACGCGATATGGCTGGCATTGAGGCTTGCCGAAGCATAGTAAGCAACATTGACTGGGATTGCGAGGTTCACCGTAAGTTCCAGAAACGCAACTATGGATGCGACCCTTCCGAATACATATCGCAGAAGTGGGCATTCTCTATTGTCGACAAGTGTATCGTGTTGGAAGATGACGACGTGCCGTCGCAGTCGTTCTTCACCTTCTGCAAGGAGATGCTCGACCGCTACGAGCATGACGAGCGCATAGGTATGATTGCCGGATTCAACCCAGAAGAAAAGCTCGATGGATATCCTTCCGACTATCTCTTTACATCGGTTTTCTCTATATGGGGCTGGGCATCATGGCGTCGAGTTATTGACAAATGGGATGCCTCGTACACTTTCCTTGACGACCCTAATGCAATGAGGCAAGTTGAGGGCATTATGCGACAGCGCCAACTATGCCGCGACACTCTGCGTGCGTGCTACGACCATCGCGCTTCGGGCAAGGAATACTACGAAACCATTTTCTGGGCGTCGATGCTTCTCAACTCGGCTCTTGCCATTATGCCTACACGCAACCTTATAAACAATCTCGGTGCTACAGACGGCTCGACACACTATACTGGCTCGTTGCAAACAATGCCACGCCGATTGCGCCGTCTGTTCACAATGAAGAGGTTTGAGTTTGATGCTCCTTTGCGACATCCACGATATATTATTGAGGATGTTGACTTTAAGGAAAAGGTGTACCGCACATATGCCTACGGGCATCCTTGGATTAAGGCGGGACGCTCTATGGAGGAATTGTGGCTAAACCTGAAATACGGCAACTTTGGACATATAGCTCGCTCGGTGGCTAATAGGGTTGCCAAGATTCTGGGCAAGGACAAACACTGGTAAGCAAGGGTGTTTCAAAAGTCTAACAATGCGGGCTGAAAGCCCAAATTGCGCCTAGCCCCATCGGGGCGTACCACTTGCGACTATTGACACACCCTCAAATGATACAAAACTGACAAAACGTTATCTATTCTCAAGAAAAAGTTATAATTTTGCAACTCGATAACTAAAAACAATGAGTAATGATAACATTTCTAATCTCGTTCGCAGCCCTTATATTGGGCTACACAGTATACGGTAGATTTGTGGAGCACGTGTTTGCTCCAGACAACCGTCCCACCCCAGCAATAGCTCAAGCCGATGGCATCGACTATGTGGCGATGCCTTATTGGAAGGTGTTTATGATACAATTCCTAAACATTGCAGGCACTGGACCTATCTTCGGAGCCATTATGGGAGCCAAGTTCGGTCCGTCGGCTTATCTTTGGATTGTGCTTGGTTGCATCTTTGCAGGTGCCACACACGACTATCTTTCGGGTATGCTGTCGATGCGCAATGGCGGAGCCGACCTTCCATCTCTTGTACAGAAATATCTTGGCGGTGCTGCATCCAAGATATTGCTGGTGTTTGCTGTGTTCTTGCTGGTAATGGTAGGCACTGTGTTTGTATATAGTCCGGCTGAGATTTTGGGACATATAGGTGGCAGCAAACTGATGTGGGTAGCCATAATCTTTATCTATTACATCATTGCCACTATGTTGCCTATCGACAAAATCATAGGCAAGGTGTATCCGGTCTTTTCTTTCTCGTTGCTCTTTATGGCTGTGGCTCTTGTTGCGGTATTGCTTATCAAGATGCCTGCCCTACCCGAATTGTGGGATGGACTGGGCAATATGGGCAAGCAAACCGATGCTGCAAGCTTTACCGAGGACATTTTCCCTTGTCTATTTATCACCATAGCCTGTGGTGCCATCAGCGGTTTTCATGCCACACAAAGTCCGCTTATGGCACGTTGTCTGAAATCCGAGCGCAAGGGTCGCCCCATATTCTATGGCGCAATGATAACCGAGGGTTTGGTTGCTTTGGTATGGGCTACGGTGTCTATGTGGTTCTTCTACGATGCTCCACAGCCTGGCTACGAGCAGATTGCTGGCGCAACGGCTACCGGATATCATACATCTGCACCTATGGTGGTTAGCCTTGTGTGCAACGATTGGCTCGGTATGGTGGGTGGTGTGCTTGCCATGCTTGGTGTGGTTGCTGCCCCTATAACAAGTGGCGACACCGCTTTCCGTTCGGCAAGATTGATTATCGCACAAGCAATAAAACTTGGTCAGCGCCAAAAGATGCACCGTATATATATATGTGTGCCTCTGTTTGCCGCTTCGCTGGCTATGCTGTTGTGGCAGATGGAAAATCCGGACGGATTCAACACAATATGGAAATACTTTGGATGGGCTAACCAAACATTGTCGGTATTCACGCTGTGGACTATCACTGTGTACCTTGTCCGCGAGAAGAAGCCTTACATTATAACCCTCATACCGGCACTGTTTATGACTGACGTGTGCACCACATTCCTTATGGTCAGCAGTTCGGCATTCGGTCTGCCTAACGCTGTGGGCTATCCAATAGGCGCAATAGTCGGAATTGTGGCTGCCGTTTGGTTCTTTGCATGGAAAAAAAACTATGCCAAGGGTTAAGAACGAACATTTATGGGTTCATATTTTTCCCTCTTCGGCATAGCTATAATACTTGCCGTCGGTCACAATAACATGGTCTACCATATATATGCGCATAACCTCTGAGGCTTGCTTTAGCTTAAGTGTCAGACGGTCGTCGTCGCCACTTGGACGCGCATTGCCCGACGGATGATTGTGTACAAGTGTCAATACGGTGGCATTGTTGAGCAATGCTTCGCGCAGTATGATGCGCACATCAACGGCTGTTTCCGACAATCCGCCATGCGATAAGCGCACTGCCTTGATTAGACGGAAACGCTGGTTCATAAGCAACACCCACGCCTCCTCGGTATCAAGGTCCTGCATCTTTGGATGCATATAATTGTATACAGCCTGAGCCGACCCCATGTCGGGTCGCTCGGCAGCATTAGTAGCTTGTCGCCGCTTGCCCAACTCGCAAGCGGCGATTATTGTTATTGCCTTTGCCTCGCCAATGCCTTTGTATTGCATAAGCTCGTAAAGTGACATCTTGCCTAATGTGTTGAGGTTGTTGTCGCAGTCTTTAAGTATGCGTTGCATCAGTGCCACGGCACTCTCCTTTGTCGAGCCCGAACCTATGAGGATGCCGAGCAGTTCCGAATCGCTCAAGGCTGCTGCGCCATGCGCCATAAGCTTCTCGCGCGGACGGTCTTCCTCTGCCCAGTTGGTTATGGAGAGTTGAGAGTTGAGAGTTGAGGGTTGAGAGTTCATAGTTGAGAGTATGGAGAGTTGAGAGTTCAGGGTTAAGAGTTGAAGGTTGAGGGTATGGAGAGTTCAGAGTTCAGGGTTCAGAGTTCATGGTTGAGGGTTGAGAATTATGATTAGTTTTGTTTTGACCGCGTTTCATATACAATTTCTTTCTTTTGTTGTTTTTATTATCTTTACGAGAATTCTTACTATCTCTTGAATATCATTGTTCATTGATAAATACTGAGCCTCTGTTATATATTCCCCTCCATAAAGACATTTTAGCCAATAAGTCGTTTCGTCAGCTTCCTTTAAAGCAATACTTAGCTTACTTATAAAGTCGGATGTACTTTGAGCATTCCTGCTTTCATTCACATTGGCTCCGACGCTTGTTCCACTCCGAAGTACCTGCTTTGACAAAACACGTTCGTTCATATGTGAAGAAAGATATTTGTACATCTTTATCACCCTTATTGAAAAAGCTTCTGACTTTTGTTTTATTATAGATTCTTTCTGAGGTAACATATCAATAGATTTATGGAGAGTTGAGAGTTGAGAATTGAGAGTTCAGAGTTGTGGGTTGAGAGTTCAGGGGTGAGAGTTCAGGGGTGAGAGTTCAGGGGTGAGAGTTATGATTAGTTTTGTTTTGATCGTGTCTCATATACAATAGATTTTCAACAGATTTCATTAATCAATATATATACAATCGTTTTAGCATTAAGAGTAATCATAACTCTCAATTCTCACCTCTCAACTCTCAACTACTTGTAGAATGTCTTTTCAAAGGCAGAGAACTCCGACTTGCCACACACGCAGCGTTTCCACCACGACTCGATAAAGCCGAAACCATAACCCATAAGCTGGATATATGCCGACGCTATACTCAATATGCCTATCTTGATACTATGATTTTCAAACGACGAGTCGATGAATATCAGCAGGCAATAGAGTGCGAGCGGTACGAGTGGCAGCCACGCCAACGACGGTGCCACAACCAACAGCACAATACATAGCAGCAACATCGAGAGCACACCCACTGTGAACACCATCGGCAAGAGATGCACAAGCTTGAGCGATTCGGGATATTTCTTGTAGAGATTGATACGTGCTATGCCCGAATTGTATACTTGGCGGAAAAACTTGCGGAAGTCGGTGCGGCGCTTATGCCATACCCATGCTTCGGGGAAGAGACGACATCTACAACCTGCCTTGAATATACGTATGGAGAAGTCGATGTCCTCGCCAAAGCGCATCTTCGAGAATCCCTCCAAACGTGCATAGACATCACGGCGTACTCCCATATTGAACGAGCGCGGATAAAACTTGTCGAGCTTCTTCTTGCCGCCACGTATGCCACCGGTTGTGAAGAACGACGTCATCGAATAGGATATGGCTTTCTGCGTGTCGGTGAATGACGGATGAGCGCAGTCGGGACCGCCAAAGGCATCTGCTGGATTGGCTTCAAGTTCATCGTTAACTGCCTTTAGATAACCTTCGGGCACAACAACATCCGAATCGAGAATAAGCACATACTCGCCCTTAGCACGCTCCACACCGTAGTTGCGGCTCTGTCCTGGTCCGCTGTTGGGCTTATCATAGTAGTGTAGGTCTAAGCTATCGGCATACTTGGCACACACATCGCTACAAGTTACAGCCGAACCATCCTCAACAACAATCACCTCAAAATCTTTTACTGATTGACGTGTAAGGCTGTCGAGAAGTTCGTCTACCTCATCGGGACGATTGTATACTGGGATTATAAAACTATACCTCATAGGAAAGTGAAAAGTGAAAAGTGAAAAGTGAAGAGTGAAAAATTAAGAGGGAAAAGTGAGAAGTGAGAAGTGAAAAGTGAAGAGTGAAGAGTGAAGAGTGAAGAGTGAAAAGTGAAAAGTGAAAAGTGAAGAGTGAAGAACGAAGAGTGAAAAGTTGGAAACGAAAAAGAGTAAAAAAGCAGAAAGCACCATTCTTGGGTATACGTCAACCGTTATCCCCAATGCTTTTTACTTTTTTACTCTTTTACTTTTTTACCTTTAAAAGCTTTTTTACCTTTAACAGGCTTTTTACTTTTTTACTCTTTTACCTTTTTACTTTTGAAAGCCATTACTCCTTAACGCGCTGCAAGTAGCTGCCGTCGCGAGTGTCAACCTGTACGAGGTCGCCTTCGTTAACGAAGAGAGGCACACGAATCTCAACGCCAGTCTCGAGAGTAGCAGGCTTGAGAGAGTTTGTAGCAGTATCGCCCTTGATGCCTGGCTCAGAGTGTGTGATGCGGAGGTTGGTCTTAACCGGCATCTCACCGAAGAGCACAGTCTCTGTAGAAGCGTCAGAAACAACTTCGATGATGTCGCTCTCCTTCATAAAGTCAACACCAGTGATGAGGTTGCCTGCGATTGGAATCTGGTCGTATGTCTCCTGGTTCATGAAGATATAGTCATCGCCCTCCTTATAGAGGTACTGATAAGGACGACGCTCTACGCGTACATCCTCGAGCTTCTCGCTGATATCGAAGCGACGCTCCAAAACGCGGCCATCAACAACGTTCTTCAACTTAACACGCATAAATGTGTTACCCTTACCTGGCTTTACGTGAAGGAAGTCGATGACGAAGAACAGCTTGCCATCCATACGGATGCAAGTTCCCATCTTGATGTCTTGTGAATTAATCATTGCTTTTTATTGTTTTTTATATGTATAATTTCAGAATATCGGTGCAAAGGTACTGAAAATCACGGATAAAAACGTATGCTAACTCATTTTTTTGCGATATGCTTTACTTTTTTAGCTCTTCGAATAATAGAAGTGATACAAACTGCAATTTACACATTCTTATAATCCAACAGAGCGCGTCTAAGATCAGCATCTTGCGCCAAACCTAATTTCTTGCGGATGTTGCCCCTCACCGTGCTTACATTTGACGCACTCTTACCCAAGACTTTTGCAATATCATTAATGGCAAGCCCTTGCTCCACAAGTCGGCACACATCAAGCTCGGTAGGCGTAAGCATAGGGAAACGTTCGTGCATGTCTTTGCGTTGGCAAGCCTGCATGTGTTCTATTTGGTTTGCCACTTTTATGATGTTGTGCAACGTCTTTTTGTCGAGTTGCGCCATCAATTCCTTATCATAAACAGCGGTAGTGTCTTGGGCTTTTGCCAGTTTTAAGAGCGCCAACAGCTCGTTCTTTCTCATGTTGAACACATTCAACACTTGGTCTATGGTGTTGGCATAATCGTCGAGCTCCATTTGTTGCTCACGAAACAGCTTATTAGCCACGAAACCAAAAATGGTGGTTGCAACACTCGTAAAACCAAATATAACAAGCAGCTGACTACACATCGAATTGTCGGTGATATAGTGGCAGAGGAACATTGATATTATATTAATGCACGTGCAGACAAGCGAAATGCGGGGCAAGATAGAAATGTTGGCTATAAGCACAAGGATATAGCAAACAGTTATGTTAATCGTAGTGAGCATGGGGTCATGAAAACCAAAAGAGGCTAAGACCAGCAGTCGCACATTTTGTATAATTATAAGGGATAAGAGGAAAGCGCTCATTATATACTTCAGCTTTTTTTGGTCCTTTTACTATATATACAATGAGTGCCACTGCCGACACCAAGACGTAAAATGCCGAGCATACCAATGCAGGCTTAATGGTCAAACCGTAGGAGCCAAAGAGGTGAAGGCTGAAGAGAATGATTGAGATAGGCGCAAAGGTTAGAAAGATGAGCTGTCGGAAGTAATCACGGCGCCCCACCCTTGTGCGATCAAAATATGTGTGTAGGCGATTATTCATATTTCTAAGTTTAGTATTTAACCCTACAAAGGTAGTGTTTTTTTATTGATTTTGCGTCTTTTGCGTCTCTTTTTTACGTTTTTGCGTCATTTTGCGTCTGCCTAAAATTGAGCAGACATCATTATTATTTGTAAATTTGCAGCGATATGTAGGCATCTATATATACGTCTATTGCCTTTTCGATTAATTATCAACAATAAATATATGAAAAAAGTTATATTACAAAATCACTGGTCGCTTGCCGACCGCTTTTTGAATGAAAGAGTGTTTAATCGCTTTTTTATTCAGTTTTCATTAGTTATATTCGTTTGGTTGCTCATGCCGACCCGTATGATAGCGCAGGCATCAGTATCTGATTCTCGTTCAAATCTGATTACTGTTGATGATGGCATTACTATAGAATCGATTACAGATGTAGGCGATAATCCTTGGGAGTTGCTGGATTTTAATGCCAAAGGAATGGATAATATAGACATTACTATTCCTGCCGACAGTAAGGGACTCATGTCAAGCAACTATAATAAGAATAATAGCAAATCTGAGTGTATCATCAAAATCAACTCCAACAGTGCCTTTGTCCTTTCTTTTGATTATGCCGTTTCATCTGAAGGAAGCTGGGACCCTCTTATCGTTTCTTTGGATAAAAAAGAAATAGACAAAATTGGAAGCAAAAGCAAAAAGAGGCAAAAGAGCTGCCAGGTCGTATTAAATGCGGGTAGTCATGAATTGACTTTAAGTTATCAGAAGGATCGCTCGAATCATGGTGGTGCCGACCGCGGATTCGTATATAATATGAAAGCGTTAAAACAAGATGAACTTTATGCTGGCATATATGATTCTGCCACCAAGAAATATACTTTCAAGGAAGTCTCGGTTGAAGAAGTAAGTCAAAACGAAAATGCACATCTGATATATGATGGGATGAAAATATCCGACCTACCTAATTATGCTTCTTTGGAGAAGGTCGTTTTTGAAGAAAGTTTCAAAAAATTCGAACCTACAACATTAAGTTCATTTTTCAAAGAACTTAAATCTTTAACGTCAATAAGTGGGTTGGAAAATCTTAATACAACTCATGTAACGGATATGAGTAAAATGTTCTATAATTGTTATAATCTTAGTTCGCTTAACTTGTCGCAATTCAACACTGGAAATGTAGAGAAGATGAATGAAATGTTCTATTACTGTCGGGGACTTAATTCGCTTGACTTGTCAGCTTTCAACACAGCTAAGGTAAATAACATGTATAGAATGTTTTATTATTGCTTTGTAAGAACAATAGATTTGTCAAGCTTTAATACAGCCAATGTGGAGAATATGGATGAAATGTTTGCTGGTGCAAGCTTGGTGGTAAATATATATACAAGCGAATCGTTCAAAACAGACAAGTTGACGACTTCAAAATATATGTTCTACCTTTGCACAAAGCTTCCTAATTTCAACAAAGACGAAGTTGATGCAACACATGCCAACTATGGAGCAGGAGGTTATTTCAAGAAGATTGTAGGTCAAAAAGGCAGTGTAACGTTGGGGGCAAATGGCGAACCGTTGGCTGTGGCAGAACTTACGCTCACCGATGATGATGAAGACTTTAAAGCATACGAGTCCTTTATAGCAACTTCTGCTTCTTATCGTCGCACACTGAAGGAAGGCACAACATGGGCTACGCTCTGTCTGCCTTTCGAGGTATCGCTCGATGGTAAGAACTTCCGTGCTTTCAAGCTCCTTTCGGCTGATGATGCTAAAGAAACTGTAGAACTCGAAGAGATAGAGACAAACATCGAGGCTGGCACTCCTGTTATCATCAAGATGAAGGATGGAGAAACAAAGCTCAAATTCTCTGTAGCCAACAAGGCGATAGCAAAAGATGTTCAGACCTCAGAAACTACTGACGGCAACTATCAGCTCCATGGCCTCTACACCCAAAAGGAGTTCAACAAGAATGCTGACAACAACTGCTACATCGTGAAGGGCAACAAGCTGATGAACCCTGCCATGCTGTTGGAGAAGACAAAGGTACAAAAGGTGGCAAGCAAGCCGTTCCGTGCTTACATGGTAGACAACACTTCATCTGCTGCTGGTGCCAAGATGTTCAGCATCGGCTTCGACAACGACGGTACTACAGCCATCGACAGCCTCAACACTATTGCAGACGACAAGGCTGAATACTACGACCTGCAGGGCAAGCGCCTTAACGAGCCTCAAAAGGGCATCAACATCGTGAAGCGTGGAGGTAAGACAATGAAAGTTATAATCAAATAAACACTTTTAACGATATGGAAAAGAAAGAATATATAAAGCCTGAAATGAATGTCTACCAAATGGAGACACAAGCTATACTCGCAGGCTCTGTAATAAGAAAAGCAGATAACGAGGATTATAGCGAAGAATCGGTTAGCGACTATCGCGATGGAAGTGGCAGCATTTGGGCTGATTAAAAGAACAGCCTCACCCCCAACCCCTCCCCAAAAGGGAGGGGAGTAATTAGACTTATTGGGGATGTCTTAGCTTGAGACTATACATAAGTTAGGGTTGCAAACGGCACCAATGCCATTTGCAGCCCTAATTGATTTTATTATATGAGGAAATGTTAAGCAAAGTATTTGTTGTTGATATATTTTCGAAACATTTTTCTTGTTTTCTTCGCACTTTCAAAATAATAGTTTATCTTTGCAAGCATATAAAAAATACAAAATAGCTATGGAACCAAAATTAGGAGATATTATGAAGGTTAATTCTTCTTTGACAGGTTTGACTGATTGGATTGAGGGCCAGGTTATTGATGTTGAACACAACCCTTTTATGGGATTGGTTATTTCCATCAAGGACAATGTAGGCAGAATATTCTTTGGGCAGTCTAAATATTTTAAGTTAGCATAATGTTTGCAATAGCTTTTGATTTAGATATAAATGCTCTTAGTAAGAATTACGGAGAGCCTTATAATAATGCATACTACGCGGGCTGAAAGCCCAAATTGCGCCTAGCCCAGGGCAGCGCCCTGGGTAAACGGATATTATAATAATACGCCCTGTAAGGGCAAAAGCATTCATTTTCAACGCTTCTGCCCCTTCGTGGCGTACCACTTGAGACTTTTGACACACCCTCCATATATATAATAAGGTATAATATACATATATAATAAGGTATACAAACTAAAAAATTTTTAGCATATGAAGAAATTTACTTTTTCTGTTATGTTGGCATTGGCTACGATAGTTGCCAATGCAGAAGAGAATGCAGCTCCTACATGGACAGCCAACCTTGCTACAACAGAGCAGGTAGCCGACTTGCAGCGTGGCTCAGCCATGACTATAGACAATGAGGGTAATGCCATTGTTACTGGTACTTATACTAAGGATATTGAGTTTGCAAACAGCTATCTTGAGCCTATCGCAACAAGTGCTTTCATTGCTAAGTACGACAAGGCAGGAAACAAGAAGTGGGCTGCCGGATTGAAGGGTGCTGCCACCATTACAGCTGTCACCAACGATGCAGAAGGCAATGTATATGCTGCAGGCGTGTTCGCTGATAAGGTTGAGATTCTCAACGGCAATGGCGACTCTAAGGAGATTATCAATGGTATGGATGGTAAGACTGCTCAGGTTTCTGCCTTCATCGTTAAGTATAATAAGGAAGGCGAGTATGTAGCTTCAAAGGTTGTAATCCCTGAACAGGCTCGTAATGACGAGGGATACGGCGATCCAAACCCTAACTTCATCCCTTCTAAACTAATAGCATCAAACGGAAAGGTTTATCTTGCCGCTTCTTTCCAAGGCAACGTCAATATTAACGACCTTGCATTGGTTGGTCAGTACGGAAGTTTGTATGGCATTTACACATGGGATGTTCCTACTTTAGCTATCGTTTCATTATCAGACAACTTTGACAAGACCGAGCTTGTAGCACAATTGGCTGCAACAGATATGGAGACAGAAATGGGTTACGGAGCTGATGAAGCCAATTTCACAACTGATGGCTCTAAGGTATATGCTGCCTTCGTGGCTTATGGCAACGATCTCACTTTGAAGTCGGCTAACGATTCTAAGCAGATTACCGACTTGCTTAATAGTGTTACAGGCGAGGAGACCAAATACGAGCACGCCTATATCTTTGCTACTATCGAGAATGGCAACATCACAGCAACAAAGACCTACCACTCTAAGATTGACAACAATCTGCGCGATGCCAAGTTCAATACTATTGACCAGATGACTTTATACAATGGCAATATCTACTTGGCTGGTACATTCAATGAGACTTTCCCGTTTGATAATACCAAGGCATACGTTGGTGGTTGCGATACTTATATTGCAAGTATTAAGGCAACCGACTTGTCTAAGAACTGGGCACTTACAAGTGGTTACGATGAGGGTGATGTAAACAAGAAGGCTGAGGTTGTAACTGGCATGGCTGTCTTTAATGGTGATGTGCAGCTTACTGGTTGGGCAGAACAAACAAGCGGACATGTTGTAGACACTCCTCTTAACTTCTATATCGATATCGAAACTGTTCCTTCTGAGATGAAGGTTGCGGCTGGTACCGATGCTATCTTTGCCACCTCTGTAGCACACAACGGCATCTACACTATCGCCCAGAGCGACAACAGAACAATGATTGCCGACGAGGACAAAGCCAAGGAAGGCATCTATACCTATAGCTTCTACAAAGATGGAGAGGATACTGGTGTTAAGCAGCTCACTGCCAACGGCAGCACTATCAGCTGGAACAACAACACCGTTACCCTCGCTAAGGCTGCCGACATCTACCTCTACGCCGCAAGCGGCATGCTTGTAAAGAAGGCCAACAATGCATCTTCTATGTCGCTCGCTAATGTAGCAGCTGGCATCTATATGGTTAAGGCAGGCAAGCAGACCATCAAGATTGTTAAGTAATCATTGATATAGTCAGGTATTAAAAACCAATCGCCCTGTAATGGCAAAAACGTTATTAATTAACGCTCATGTCATTGCAGGGCGATTAGTTTTATATTACACGTCCTTAATATAACAAGCCAAATGCCCATAATGGTAGGACATTTGCATATCCCGTCTCAATGTCGTCCTTTACAACATATCCATTCTTAACCTCTGATATCTGCTTCTGTCCCTTTTTACGTCCACCTATCTCGAAGGTCAAATCATCTACGAGGAAGTCGGACACTGGCGAACACATAACATCACCAATAACACGCATCTGATTCATAAAGAATGTCTCACGTACATTTCCTATATCCGCTCGCTTAGGCGAAAGAGCATAAATAAGATTTGTATTGTCCAAATATACTTTCTCTGTCTTTCCTAATCCGCGTATTCCTCCAACGGCATCACGCAGTTGCGCTATCATTCCTGCACGCTCCATATACATCAAGTAGTCCTGAATATAGTTGCGGTTTATTCCTGTAACATCTGCCAATTTCTGCATTATGGGTTTAAATGGCACGCTTTCTGCAACCACCATAAGCAACTGTTTCAACTTTCTGCCTATCGAGACATTAGCATTAAGATACATTGGTATATCACTTTCCATTGTCTGTGCAACAACTTGCAACAACTCCATGTCGTATGCCACATCTCTACCAAAAGGATAATATCCTCGTCGCAAGTAGTCATTAAACAAAGGAAGAGGATGCTCTACACCAGGAATCACATATTTGTGCTGCAAGAGCCTATCCATATCTATTGCATCCATCTTTATTCCATGAAACAGATGTAGATATTCTCTAAACGACAATCCTTGCATCTCGTATATCGGAACACGTCTACTAAGGTCGGCCATCCCCTTGGTTATTTCAAGTATCGAAGAACCAGATATTATCAATTGCAAATCTGAGTAACTATCAAATATCTGTTTAACCTCAATAGACCATCCTTCGTATTTATGAATTTCATCGACAAAAAGATGCTTACCTCCCATTTTATAGAAACGGTCGGCTAAGTCGACAAGTGTATGTGATGCAAAATACAGATGGTCGGCCGACACATACAAAGTATCCTTAACATCAAGGTGCATCTTGATATATTGCAGAAGCATTGTCGACTTTCCTACACCACGTGGTCCTACCAAACCTAAGGCATGCCCGCCCCACTCTATTTCGGCAAACTTATATCTAACCAAGTCTATTGGTGTATCAATAAGTTTACGGTTAAAGTATTCAAATAACTGTTCCATATACTCTTCTTTTTCTGCAAATATACTAACTTTGCATAAACTTCATGCAGTTTTAAGAAGAAACTGCATAAAGTTTATGCAATTTTAAACAAAATCTGCATAAGAATATAGCAAATTCCCATTAACGGCCATTATACAACATAAAGCCTTACACCCCGCTCTGCCTATAATTCATCGGCGACATTCCCACTTGTTTCTTAAAGAATGTGCCGAAGGCTGATGCATTGGGAAAATTTAGATAATCGGCTATCTCCTTAATACTCTTATCTGTAGTAGAGATTAAGGAGATGGCCTTTTTTGTTATCGCCTTGAACACAAGCTGCTGAACGCTATTGCCCGACACCGACTTAACAAGCGAGGTCAAGTATTTTGGCGACAGGCACAACCTGTCGGCATAAAACCTCACCCCCCTCTCCTTTATATAATATTGGTCTATCAACTGCATCAGCTGCATATATGTCTCAAGTTTTCTACTTGGCGCATTATCCCCTTCCTTCGACATTTCATGGAATATGCTGCAAAGCCTATACGTAAGCGATAGCAATAGCAGTCTACGTTCGTTAGCGGCAAAGACATTACTGTATCGGTTGCCCACAGCCAATAGTTCTGAGTATTTTGTCAACTCATCCTCATGTCCTGTGTGCATCACCCAGCACGCCCTTGGATTAAGCATCTCTATAAATCGCATCCCGACAACGGTACTGCCAAGGATGTCGCGTATAGAATCTACGCGATAAAGAATAATAACCACAGAGCTGTCGGCACTGTGATCAATAACCGAAAAGTAAACATTGTGCGATATAAAAACAGTCTCGCCTTTGTTTACCACATATTCCACGTCCTCACAACTAAACTTAAACCTACCCGATGTGCACACTATAATGCCCACATCAGCAACGCGGAAGTTGTCAAAAAATACTTTCGGAAAAGACTGTATATTACCACACGAACAGCAGATGTCCTCATTATTGGCCATCTGCTGTTCGAGTATATCTATGTCGTTATTGCTATTCTTCATTACTTTAGCCGTTTGTACGCGACAAATTTAGCAAAAATATATGGAATAACAAAAAATAAAAAAACATACCGCCCCACCATATTGGAGGAGCGGTTGTAGTTGGGGCTTATTAATATTCTATATACCCTTCCCTCGTATCCTTAGATATGTCCCTCTTAGGCCAAGGCACTACAAGCATCAAACCTGCAAGTATAAGGCATGCATATATTGTCCAACCCGACATCTCCTTTATAGCCGACAACGTTGCCTGTACCTGTACCTTGCCCTTAGCCGACATTGCAGCCATGTTCTGCGCTTCTGTCTCGCTCTTGCCTTGATACTGCATGCCACGGGCTGTCTGATCATAAGTCATGGCTGTCTCTATATTTGTACGGTCATAATCGTGGGCATATCGTGTTATATAATACTGCTGACGATATTGGAACACCGTCTGATACAATGCCGAACCAATGCCTGGTGCTATCACCATACGTACTGTTAGCATTATGCACACCCATGTAGACAACAACTTGTACGGCATACGCTGGTTGGCATAAACAGCTATAAGCGAATATAGCAGCATCATTCCCGTTGCACGTATTACTACAGGCCACTTCATACGCTCCAACATTCCGGCTGTCTGCACCTCAAAGTACATAAACAGCGAGGCTGCTGCTATCAGTATAAAGCCAAGGGCAAAGAACCACTTAAAGTGAACTCCCTTATTGTTAAGGATGAGTATAGTTACCAATCCTATGAAGTAGCCCAGCAATACCCAATTGCCAAGAGCTGCCACCTGAATCTGGTCTGTCTTCATGCCCACACCAACAAATATGTTTACAAGCATCGAACTCGAGTTGCATATCATCAGTCCGATGAATAACAGTATACCTCCCTTAATGCTGCGCGACTTAAATGCCTTAAGCATAAAGTATGGTGAACGGCGTGTCTTCTCCAGATATATAAATAATAAGGTGGAAACCACGCATATCACAGTAGCCCAACATATCAATGGAGAACTGTACCAGTCGTACACCTTGCCATATACAGCAACATATACAAACGAACAGCACATCAGACAGAACACTACCACATTGCCAAACTTAGAGAACGACAGTGGCGCACGCTTGGTAGGATAAGGATTATAAGGCATGCAAACCAATGTTATCAGCAGCGCCACAAGTATGGCACCCAACATTGCATAGTACACCATCTGCCAATGATAGTTGTATGCAAACCATGCTGTTATCCACGTACCTATCTGTCCCAGCAACATAAAGAAGAAGTAGATAATAGGCTGACTCGCCTTCTTCTCTGTATCAAGTGCATCCCATCCTGCCTCATCCATTGGCTCATTGCCAGGCGTAACGTTGCGCGTTGCCTCTATACCAAAGCCATACTTGATAAGCGTGAAGAGATTGCACATCAGTAATGTCTGCCTTACAAAACCCATTATCAAGCTGTTAAGAGCAAGGATAAACAGGCTGTCTGTATTGGCACATATATAACTCTGTATGGCAAGCAAAGAGAAGCCTACCAAACTCATCAGCTTCTGGCGTCGTACACTAACCAGTGAATAGAAGAACGGCGAGAATGCCGCCATACCTATTGACGTTACAAAGCTAATGAATGCAATATGTTCCGACTGGATGCCAAGCCCACCCACCATCTCACTACTGTTTACGGTGTAGGCACCGCTTACCGTCATGATAGGTATGAAAAGAATGACGAGAAAGGCAATGCCAAGAGGCTTTGGCACCCAGTTATAGAACGGAAAATTCTTAGGCAGATGCTCAGGCACCGCCGTATATATCTCTGCTTGTGTCATTACTTAAGTTGAGCCTTTACTACAACCATCATTCCGGCAGCCAACTTATCGTTGTCTTCCTTGGATATTCCCTCAAACTCTATGCGCACTGGCACACGCTGCTGAATCTTTACAAAGTTGCCAGCTGAGTTGTCTGTAGGTACAAGCGAGTATTTAGAGCCTGTAGCACCTGATATAGCTGTTATCTTGCCCTGAAACTCCTTACCCTCAAAAGCATCTACGGTCATTGTCACCTTCTGTCCTACATATAGCTTCTCCACTTGTGTCTCCTTATAGTTGGCAATAACCCACTTCTGTGTGTCAGGCATAATATATGTAATGGTCTGAGCAGCGTTAACCAATTGTCCTTCCTCCAATGCACGACGACCAAGTTTGCCATCGCAAGGAGCTGTAACTACACAATAAGACAGGTTAAGCTTTGCCATTTCCAAAGCAGCCTGAGCACGTTCTATTGCAGCAGCAGTATTCTTCTTGCGTGTCTGCACCTCGTTAACACCCGAGTATGCAGCCTTCTGCTGACGGCGCACAGCATCAAGTTTCTTCTTTGTGGCGTTATATTCAGTCTCAATCTGTTCAAGTTGAATAGGTGTAGCGGCATTACGTGCCACAAGATTCTGATATCGCTGACGGTCCTTGTCAAGCTTTGCAAGACGTATCTCAATCTCGGCAATCGAAGCCTCGTAAACAGTAGCCGATGTCTGTGTTGTCTGCAACGAAGCATCCACAACATTGGCACCTGCCATAGCGTCCTTAAGTGCAGCCTCAGCCTCCATCACACGTATACGATACTCACGATCGTCAAGAACAAGTAGTGTATCACCCTTCTTTACATCCTGATGTTCCTTGAAGTATATCTTCTTTATATATCCCGAGGCACGCATATTCACTGGCGAGATATACTGTTCCACTTGCGCGTCGTCGCTCTTCTCGTTGCTCTTATAGTCCATAAACATACAGCCTATCTTTACAATTCCCCATACAAGGATAGCCACACCTATCATACTCACAACCAATTGGCGTATGCGCTGGCGCTTAAGTTGCTTGGCAGTAAGCTCATGTGTCGTCTTATTGTCATTTTCGCTGTTGTTTACCTCGTTGTTATTTATATTGTTTGTGTTGCTGTTATTTGTTTCCATTTTATTTAAATATATTGTTTTTATAATGCAATGCAACTTATTATATGCAATGTCAAAATGCTGTTTGTATAGTAGCGGAGGTCTTCAGTTTCCGCAGCAAGCGGTGATGTCAAGATACTTTATAGCTTATCGTTTGATGCTGCGGAGGCCGGAGACCTCCGCTACTATAAAATACCAAATTGAATAATTCATAATCGCAGGCGAAGCCGAGAAAAACTCCTAATTCGTAATTCCTAATTCCTAATTCAGAAAAACTCCTAATTCAAAACTCCTAATTCCTAATTCAGAAAAACTCACTTCGTGAGTTTTTCCAACTCTCCCGTCAGTTTCAGCAATGTCAAGTTCGACACCTGATAATTAAAATGAGCCGTTAGATAATTATTCTGAGCATCACTCATGCTCATTTCGTCCTGCAACACCTCAGTCATAGATGCAATACCCTCGCGATATCTGTCGCTTGTCACCTTATACACATCCTCAGCAAGCAGATAGTTGTCTCGTTGCTTGCTATAGTTGCGTTGGTTGTTTGCAAGGTCGTTAACAGCATTGGCATATTGAGTCTGCATACCCTTCAACGCATCCTCGTATTTCAATTTGGCATTGTCAATATCCACCTGCGCCTTTCTTATCTTCGAACGCTTCTCAAAACCGTCGAACACCGGAATACGCAATGATATACCTATACCGTTCGACTTATACCAATGGTTCGACTCACCCGAATGAAACCAGTTCTTAAACTCATCAGTAAATGCTGCATATGTCCAATTGCCCATCAACGCAAGCGTAGGCATATATCCATCCTTGGCAAGCTTCTTCTGTTTCTCTGCCAAACTCTGCTGAGTGCGCAAAAGCTGAAGCTCATACAGGTTCTCATTCAGTCCGGTAAGCGCAGCCATATCCGTCTTGTCTATGTCTGCCTTCTCCACAGCAATGGCTTGGTCGGCAGGATAGTCTATTACATACTTCAGCATATTATACTGTTGAGTAAGCATTGCCTTGGCATTGTCATACTGCACGCTAAGATTCTCAAGGTTCACGTTCACACGCTTCACATCCACACTAAGGGCCATGTCGTTATCGTGGAAAGCCTGTGTAATATCACGCAACTCCTCTAGTCGTTTTATGTTGTCCTTGATAATGCTTATCTGCTCCTCAGTGTTCTGAGCAAGATAATACATCTTACTTATCTGCACTATCAAGTCCTCCTTTGCCTTCGCGTAAGAAAGATTGTTGATTTGGTCGAGTGTCTTGGAAATGTCCAAGGCAGTAAGAGCCGTCTGACTATATAACGGCATTTGCAATTGGATACTTGCCGACGAGTTATACTGCAACGTTTTAGTAACGTTGTATGGCTTACCATAAGCCGAACCATCAGTAACCGACACCGGAGGAGTGAAGTTATCGTTTAGCGCAGTACCGATATTAATCTGTGGCAATAGGCGCGAACGGTTCTCACTGATATTGTGCTTACCCTTAAGCACATTACCCTCATATGTCTTCAAGTTAAGATTTCTTTCAATGCCCATCTGTAGGCATCTACTCAACGACAACACTTCCTGCCCCATCGAATACGAGGCAAGAAGTGTCAAGGAAAATGTGAACAATATTCTTTTCATACCTTTATTTCTTTTCGACTGCAAAGTTACGTATTTATAGCCGTTAAGGTATATTCATAAAATATCACAAGTTGTTCACATTTTCCCTTTGTCAATATTTAGCGTTAAAATCTATTTCTGTTGTTTCTTCAACTTAGGTGCATTCACACCGTCATAATACAATTCATACAATGTGGCATAGTCTTCCTCATCCATAGTCTTGCTCAGCAAGTAATGCTTGCCGTCAGCATAACGACGATGGATATAGAAATGGTTGCGCCATTCTCTTGACGATGGTTTCAGCAGAACATCGTTGCTGCCCAAGAAGCATATGTCCTTGCCCATCCTTATTTCTTTTCTTCTGTATTTTCTATTGTTATACGGACTCATCTCCACATATACGTCATCCATTTTCAGAAAATTCAAAAAAACTATGGTTACGAGTTCCGGTTTCTTTGCGAAACAAACTTTGTTTTCAAGGTATACCCAATATTCTTTGCCATTTTGAACAATATGCAAAATGACGTTGTCTAACAGTTCAGCAAAATCATACTCCTGTTCTGGGTTCTCAAATGGTTCAAACCATTTGGTGCGTACAATATATTTGCCATTCAGGTTCAGCACCACTCTTATATCATATGCCTGAGGATATACCTTGGCAAACACACCAACTGGTTTCCACTTGGTATACTCATATTCACGGCAATATGCCTGCTCGGTGCCATCAGCCCTATGCTCTATTCTTAGGTCAATCTCTTCAAAATCGGCCAACAGCCTTTCGCTGTATGCATAGGTGTATTTCATTTCTATTCTCGGTTCAAATAACCAGGTGTTTTCATTCACATCCTGTTCAAACCTCCTCATCTCTTCTGTCCATGCATTCTTTCTTGTCAGCCATACCTCCCTACTTACTGGATGCAACAAACACTCATTATCCTTTCTATAAGCCCATCCGCCAGAGTCATCCTCCCACAGTTGCATGTCGTCAATCTTCTCCTTATATATATATAGACGCTCAGGTTCAGAAGGCTGAATATAGAACGTGCGGAATTGCAGACCCTTTTCAATACCATTAGTCAAGGCATCCAGCATAACAAAACAATTCTCGTCCATCCTTCGAGTCTTCACTCTCGGATACAACATCCTTCCATCCGTAGTGCTGAAGTCAAGGAAACCATATCTCACAATCTTAGGTCTTCTAACAAACCTCACACCATTCTTCAAGTCCATCCATGGACGTTCACGGTCAAACTTCTTTTTCGAGTACAATTTAGCCAATCCACGAGCCTTCAATTCCACCTTATTATATATATAAGGCAAAACCTCATTGCCGTCCTTGTCTATTACTCCCAACAGCCCCATTTCGTTCTTCTTCACCTCATAACCGTAAGCCTCATCCAGGTCCTTTCTCTGTCCCTCATGAGTCATAACGGTAATCAGTTCGGTCTGCTCGTTAGATATAATACATCTACTCTCGTCACGCAACGCATACGCCACACTATATCGTTCCTCAGCACTGGCAATGTTTCCTTTGCCAGCCGACTTTCCTTCAAACATAGCCTGCCAATCCCTATCATCCGACGGCATACCAAACAAGCGGTACAATCCCACATTGTCCAATATCAGGCAATATCTCTTTCCCTCATACACACGCATACCACGTCCTACTTGCTGCAAATACTTTGATAACGACAACGTAGGACGAGCCAACTGTATAAATTCCACATCAGGACAATCAAAACCTTCACCAAACAAGTCAACGTTTACCAAAATGCTAATCGGAGAGTCTAATACCTGGCAATTCGTGTTCTTCAAAGAATCATTCGAGTTCCTAAACCTATCAATTATAGATTTCCGTTCCTCCGCAGGCGTCTTCGAACTAATCGCCACCGCATTCAGTCCCCGTTCCCTATAATACTCCGCGATATGCTCCGCATGTTTAATGTCAATAGCATACACAATACCCTTCTTTTCCGGCGCATATCTCATCACAGTATCACAAAGCCGTTCAATGCTCGGTCTAACATCCAGCTTCTCACTCATTTCTCTCAACGAGAAATCTCCGTCTGCCCCACGCTTAGTCAAACCAAACACCATCTGCTGATCCAAGCTATCCGCCTTAACAGACATATAATCGTACAGCGACAACCATCCATCAGCTATAAACTTATTATACGACCACGACTGCAGCAACACATCAAACAAATCAGTAAACCCCTTTCTGTTCAATCGGCATGGAGTGGCTGTCAGTCCCAACTTCTTTGCCTCTGGATAAGCATCCATCACCTCCTTATAAGTCCTCGCCACAGCATGATGCGCCTCATCAATAACTATAAGTGTGGGATAATCGTCGAGTTCTTTATAATGTCTCGACAGCCATTGTATAGAGAAAACTTTAATAAGTGAAGAGGGAAGAGGGAAAAGTGAAGAATCCAATGGATTAAGTGAAGAGTGAAGAGTGAAGAGTGAAGAATCCAATGGGTTAAGTGAAGAGGGAAAAGTGAAGAATGAAGAATCCAATTGCTTTGCAAGTGTTTCCTTTATCTGTTCCACCAGTTCCCTTCTATGCACAACAATCCACACACATGGATTTTTCCCTTTTATCTTTTCACTTTTCTCTCCATCTGGATTCTTCACTCTTCGTTCTTCACTCTTCACTTGCTCCGCCAGGAGCACCGTTTTTCCTGTTCCAGTAGGCATCTGAACCATGACGGATTGATGAGACCTAAAAGCCGCCTCAATCCGTTCACTCATTTCTCTTTGATAATCGTATAGCTGAATACCCTTCATATCAGTAATCACCCTTGCAAAGCACATACCTACTTTACCTTATTCTTAGCCAATAATAATTCAAAAATCAAAACTCAACATCACCCTTTATACGCCCCATCCTTTGCCTCAAATATCACGCTCGGCTCTATTACTTCAACGGTATGCCATGCACCTTTCGGTATCTGACATCCATACTTTGCCTCTGCAGGACATATCCGAATGCGTTGCACCTCGCGATACTCTACTTTTCGTGTTACATCTTGCGCATCTATAGCCATAGGCAAAGCTTCAGATGCATTCTTCTCGTATGTCACTACCTCCTCATATATCACTTCGTCCAATTTTCCGCACAAGCAGACAACTGTTTCTGTCGTGTCCTCATGCCTGTGGATAGGTACAACCGTACCCGGCAACAGCGCATTAAGCATACGCTGGCTGGTATCAGACGATGAAGTGCGCAAGTCATAGTTCTGACGCAAACGAGGATTCTCCTTAGCCTGCTCAAATAATTTATCAAGCAATTCCTTGTTTATTTCCATAACCTATATATTCCTTCTCTATAATCTATCATTGGGCATTCGCTTCGCCCTTCTTGGAACAAAGAGGTAGAAGCAGAATGCCCAAATAGCCTTTAATAATTTCATTATATTCAATATCTACGCAACACCACTTGGAAAGCCTCAGCATAGTTACAGCCCCACTGACTTCCGCGCATAGCAGCCAAGCCTGTGATATACTCTACACTTCGAGGATGTGGATAAGGACGCATTACACCACGATACATAGAAAGTGCCTTGCACTTAGCCTGTATTCCGTTCTGACCTACCTCAACATAACAGTTCGGGCGGAACAGATTCATGGCATCATTAATAGCCCATTCCGAACATGAAGGGACCTCCATATACCAAAACTCCTTCACAGGCTTCACTGTCGGTTGACGCTGGAACAAACGTATAGCTTCTTGACAGGCCATTGAGGTTTGCAAGTGGTCATTGTTCGTGTCAGCAGGATGATGAGTAATAATAATATCAGGTTCACTTTCACGAATAGCACTCTCAATGAACTGCACCAATTTCAAGTGCGGCACAGTATTCATCTCGATATTCGGGAATGTAGCCTCATACTTCTTGCTCACGCCAACATAGTTGGTTGCAGCATCCGTATCACCTTCCAACTCAGCATCCGAAGGACGGAAAGCTCTTGCTTTTGCCTCTGTACACATAATGGCTACGTCAACTTCGTCGCCTTCATGCGACCATTTCCACATTGATGCACCAGCTCCGAGAACTTCGTCATCGGGGTGTGCTACTACTAAAAGGTATTTCATTATTTTGTCTTATTAAAATTTGTTACTAATGATATTTGATATTTTACAATAGCTTTAATGCATTCATTTGTATATGCTTCATCAACATTATTAATTGTACTCTTTTGATAAAGAGTACATATTCTTTCAATCGTTGATTCTATAATACTTGTTGCTTCTTTTAATAATATAGGCAGTTGTATATTGATACGATTTCCCTGTGAATAAAATTTATTTCGTGAACCTGACGTAATGAAATTTCCAAATTCGTCCATGTCTGGACTGTAAATTACCACATCGGCTGGTTCTCCATTTACGGCGGTGTAATATATGCAACATCTCAAGTCCCAAGGTCCATTATGCACATATTCATTCCTAAAAGTTACTATTTTTCTTATTACTGGTGGTTCAGTAAAAAGCAATCCATTGTCTTTTAATGATGGATCAATGTTTTTTAGACCTTTACTAAAAAGAGTGTTTACGCTTCGCATTTTCTTATATTGAGAAAAATCATATTTTCCAAATTCAAATTGCTCCACTGCAACTTTGGCTAAAAGATCAAATATAGATGCATATGCAACAAAAATGCTATTTAATAATACATGAGCCTCGGTCTCTTTATCTCCACAATTTCTCACACCTGATGTGTATTGTGACTCATCATATTTGGTCTCGCATGGCACTATGTTGTAGAATTTCTGTAGAAATGTTACAACAGCTTGCAATCGATCTTGAATTGCTGCATTTTTACACCATATGTCATAGTAATATATATACAATCCAAATATTGGGTGATGATTTGTATGTCTTTTAAACTGTTCATAATCATCTTTAGAAGTGCTTAATTCTGGATTAATTCCACAATCAGCAATCCATTGTGGCATAAAAGATTCCACCTTGCTATAATCTATTCTTTGGAATATACATTCACGAATGGAATTATGTAATTTATCACAACTAAATTCCATTACATGATTAAGTTGTTGACGACATTCTTCTACAATATTCATATGTTTGTTGTAACCCTTTCTTTTATTAGTCTTTTATTAAGTTATTCAACATGACGAAAATGTAATTTGTTACTTAATCGTCTCCGCATACCCCACCAACTTATCATGCATCCACTGTGGATACTTACCACAAGCAGTATATAGGATAGCAATGACAGTCCAGATAATCAACTTTGAAAATCCAAGTCCTCAACCTATTCTATTTTGGGATTCCTTTCTACAGCATAAAACCATCCCATTCGAATAAGTTCAAGTATTGCATTCTTTTGGTAAATGTCTTTATATTTCCAATTGTTCTTAAGCATACTCTTTGCTAACACATATAGTTTACGTACATGCGAGTAACCCTTATTGTGTATACTTTCACTCTCATAAAGGGCATCAACTATAATACGGTCAGAATATGTGGCATCTATTATCACATCTGAATTTCTCAGATTTACCCCCAAGTACCTAACAGCAATATCAGTAATGGCACAAGCAAAACGTTTCATTCTAAGGCTTTCAGCCCATAAATCATTGACTCCAAAGCATCAAAAGCCAATCCATTGACACCTTGCTTAGAAGCCAAAGACATCACCTCTTCCCAATCTACATTTTCAAATATAGTTGGGTCGAGGCACAATCTTCATTTAAGGCTTTTGCCAACAGTTGAAATAAAACTCTATCTGTTTGCATTTAAATCTTATAATTTTCCAACACATCCATTGGTTGCCATCCCAACTCCTTTTTAGCTTTTTCGTTACTCCATGTGTCAGAAGTAACTATTTTCTCTAATCTTTGGGAATTGATTGGGAAGAAACTGAAGACATCTCCAATAAGGGCCAAACACTTTGCCATCCAATAAGGAATGCTAATTGGCTTACGCTTTCCCAATTGTTTTGCAATAGTAGCTTCTAATTCTCCAAAAGAAGGGTTATGATCATCACATACATTATACACGCCACCCTTTTCCGCCACAAGTGGTACAAGATGGGCTATATCATCAACCATAAGAACACTCTTCTTCGCCTTTCCTCCAGCAATACTTAGATATGCTCCTGTTTTTATTCCATGTATCATAGCTCCCAAATTACCAGGAGCACCCTTTCCTGCCAATAACGATGGACGAAGAATGCCAAGAATCACTTTGTTCTTCTTACACCATTCTGTAAGGTATTTTTCTGCCTTGATTTTACTGTCGGCATAAGGACTACTACCTATTAATGGACGTTCATCTTCTGTATTCATATTACCTGGTTCATCTCCATATACATTCAATGTGGATATAAATATGAATGCTTTAGGAACTCCAACCTTTTCTAATGCCTCACACAGATGAATGGTTCCTGTAAGATTTACATCATAAAAAGCTTTGCGCTCTGCTTCTGTCTTAGGATATATATGCGCTTTTCCGGCAGCATGTAGTACAACATCATAACGTTCTGGTAAATTTGGAATATCTGTTACAAAATTAGCTTTTATCATGTCCGCATCCATGATGCCAATAGTAGTTACCTCATATTTCTTGTCAAGTATAGGTTTGATATTACGACCAAGGAAACCAGTACCACCAGTGAATAATAATTTTTCCATAAATCCAATTACTTGAAATTTTCCCAATTCTTTATAACTTCATCCCAAGGACCACGATCCTCCTTATCGTAGATATACACACATTTGGCATCCTTGAAGTCACGCAGCCATTCTGCTATAGAACACATTCCGCCCTCAACACGCTTGGCATAATCAATCACCTCACTCATTGAGGTAAAAGGTTCAAACTTCTTACGATCAGCAGGGTCAATATATCCATTCTCCATACCCTTTATCCATAGATAAGGTAAAGGCATACCAGCAAATTTACAAGTCGGGTTCCAAGCTGAGGCACGGAAATTTGTTTCCATAAAGTAATAGGTTCCATCCTTATCTATTAGGAATTCCACCTCAAACACACCCTCAAAACCTATTTCCTCGAACATAGCTTGAAGTTTCGCTTCCATATCCTTATCCTCAAACATCTTTACATCATGATAAGGACTGTAATAACCTTGTATGAGATACTTCCACTTCATCTCGGTAATTATCTGCATTTCCCTACCTTTATTGATAGTGTAGCCCTCCAAAGCCATCTCATTCTGCTTGTCTACAAAATGTTGAATCATAATAAGAGGGCTCTCAATCTTGATAATAGCTTCTTTCAGTTCCTTTTCATTCTGACAGATATATACATCGCCTTTCCAAGAACCCGAATTAGGCGAAATATCCTTAGTGATAATAGGATACCAAAGGTTTTCAGGAAGATGGTCTTCCTTACTGATAACATAGCTATCAAGCACATTAAAGCCATGTTTCTTTGCTATTTGCTGGATATTATACTTATCCATAAACTCGTTTATACGTCCATTGCGACCTGCATTGTATGTTATAAACTTATCCTTCCATTCGTCATAATGAAGGTCGAAATAGCCTACAGACTTGTCATCCGAGAACACTATGTAAGGTTTCTTACCTGTCTCTTCTGCCAAATGTCCATAGTTCTCCATCAACAGATTAAAACCATCCTCAACAGAATCCACACGATATAACTCAGAGATATACTTACTCTTTGTAGCTACTTCATAACGACGTTTCACTGAGATATAAACTGGATTAATACCATTCTCACCTAAAGCACGAATCATGTTCAGAGGATTATAGTGTTCCAGTGCAAACACTATGCACAGATGACCATTGTATTGATTATTCATTGTTATTTATTTTTTAAAATTTTTATTTTCGTCTTTATATACACCCTTCTGCATCAAGACAGGAGCAATTATACCAAAGAAGGTTTTGAAGTCTAATGCAAACGATATTTTCTCTGCATAGTCTGCATCCATTTCAAATTGCTGGTCACGTAAAGCTGCTCTATCCACCACATCTACTGTGCAGAACATACCCTGCTTCACATTATAACGCTTGACGTAACGAGGATTTTTATCCTTATACTCCTCAAACTCCCAATCCAATATCGGTCGAGGACCTATTATAGCCATAGTTCCATTCAGAATGTTAAACATCTGAGGCAATTCATCCAAGCTTGTTCGGCGCAAGAAAGCACCCACTTTGGTTATACGAGAGTCTGATGCACTCGTAGCAATACCACCCATCTCATAAGCATGATTGCACATCGTGCGGAACTTAAACACCGTTATTGGTTTCATTCCCTTGCCCAGTCGCACTTGCTTGAATAATACCGGACCTTTAGAGTCCAACTTAATGCAAATTGCAATTATCACCATTGGAATACAACATACGACCAAGCCACAAATGGCGAGGATTGAATCGATCAATCTTTTTATAAAATGTCTATACATATTTTTTCTTTTTTATTCTCAATCATAAGTAACCTTTAATTTTTCTCCATCCCCAATGCCATAGTTTCCAATATGGCATCCATATTATTTCAGAATGGTAATTACACAAGAATTTGAAATTTCGCTTAAGACTTGCCACCCCTGAAGTCCATATGCCTTTAGGAGAATGGTTTACTCTTGAATCGAATTTACCAAAATTACCACCTTCCAAAATCTCAAAAAGAAGAACTCTTCCTTCTTTCTCATCTGGAGAAAAAAACTGAGAAAACATCATTATTCCTTCAAATAATTCAGATTTTGAATCATCGACAATATCATTCCCGTAAAAAACTTCTTGCATTACCCAAGACAAAGCACATGCAAATCGTTCCATACCAAAAGAACGAATTACATGTACAGACTTCTTTATTTCTTGAAATTCATCTGATGCATAACGAAGTACCATAACGTAATCCATAACCTGCCTAAGACCAATACCTTCGTTAAACAAATGACGATAGATGTGTAACAACAAGTATACTATATTAAACTCTATAACAGGCACAATAATTCCATTACTCTCATGAGACATCTGGAAGTTCTTGTTCTGTGTTATCCATTTAGTAAACTTATAATTTATATAGGGATTAAAAAAATATGAAGGGCGAAAATGAACCTCAACATGAGTATCTTTGAAGAAATGCGCATCCGCATGCACAGAATTAATACTCTCTAATTTTATATTATTTCTTTGAAGGACTCGTACAACTTCATTAATGTTACCATCAACCCAAACATCAATGTCTCCAGCCTGTCTAAACGAACCAATACTATCTGTAGATTTAAATTTATCATAGTATAAAGCAGCCACTCCTTGCCCTTTTAGTATACAAGACCTTAATCCCATAGAAGATAGTAACGACTGAAGTTCTCTACACCTTAAATCCAACACATCATTCTTCCGCTGAAACTGAACAGCCATTCCCAACCATTGCATTTTCAGTTCTGTTGGAATATTACAAGTCTGCTCTTTAGGCAATTTTTGCAGTCCATAAAAACAAATGCCTATTAATGTCTGTTTATTAGCTTGCTTATATATTCCATACCATTCTGACGCTACTGGAACATAGGACAATTCGGTACGCACACCAATAGCAACCTGAAGTATTTCAAAGAAAATATTATTCTTAAGCATTTTGGAATATTTCATCTACAAATCCTTCTACAGAATATTTCTTCATTATTGTAGAATCAATCTCTTTGAATGGTGATTTTACAAAATCTTCAGGTATATTTATGCTATCCTTATCAACAATTAGAATATTGTTTGGATCATAGAAATCATATTCAGCAACAATTGCATTGTTGGTTATATATTTACGCTTTGCTGCCATTGACTCGAATGCACGCATTGAAAGTCCTGTCTGTTTTGAATACACAATATCCAACACACAATTGCTTTCCTTCACAATATCAACGTTTTCCAAATAGGTCATTGGTGTAAATCGCATACGGTTTGGACTAACAAATGACCCTTTACGAATAAAGTCCCATAGATAAAGTGTCCAGCTTGGCATATAAAGATAAAAGAAAGATTTCATATTATGACCATCGAAATAATCCATAAAACGCTTAATAACAGGCCATCTATTATTATACAGAGTGCCTACAAAAGCAACGTCATATTTTCTATCTTTCTCATTTGCTACTTTAAGATACTCATTAAGATATAAAGATGGGCGAAATTTAAATTCTGGATTATTCTTTACATCATCTGTGTCAAATGAAAAAGCGTCATCATACATGTCTAAGATGTCCTTTACTCGCTTACCACACAAAGGATCCCATTGATAGAAAATAAATCTTGCATTGGTATAGACACTTCTCATATAAGTAAGTGTGGTTACATCAAAGGCTTGACCTCGTACAACAAAAACTATATCAGGATTATACCCTTCTGTTTCTCTAACTATTTTCTTTATATAGTTCATGAAATACTGAGGTGCTAAATTACGGAAAAAATACATATATATTTTAGCCATAGTAGCTTGCGATGGACGTTCATCGTATACACGAACCTCAGCTCCTCTTCTTTTCAGTTCGTCTGCTATATGTACTGTATAGTGAGTACAAGAACCGAAAGGTGAGAACATCAAAATTCTTTTGTTATTTAAATCTGTCATTGTTATTTAATATTATAATGAGGATATAAATCTTTATGTGAATCTACCCACTCGCGCATCTCCTTAATCTGTTGTTCGTAGGAAGATACAACGAAAGAAAAATCATTGCGTTTTCTTCGGAGAGATTTATCCAGTTGGAATTTATCGTCAGGATTAATCTCTACTTCTCCATTACGAAAATACCTATTGAATAGAGAGCATAGGTCGAACTTAGTAATAGATTGATTGTTTACAAGATTATAGAGGCCAGTAAGATTCTCCTTGAGGGCCGTCTCCATAGCTTGGGCGAGGGTTAAAGTAGTGACACCTGTCCATATAGCACCCGTAAAACCACCAATAGGACCTTTTTGCTTCATAAACCAATTGAAAAGACCTATTCCACTTTCCTTAATGTCTGGTCCTATAATGGAATTACGGAATGTAAGGTCCTTATAGTTATCTATTTCTCCGATAGCTTTTGAACGGTCATAGAACGTAGTTCCATTTGGAAATGAATCTTCGTAATAAGGACCGTCATTTCCTGCAAATACACAATCGGTAGACATGTGGATGATACGTGTTTTTGTATTCTTTGTTATTTCTACAAGATAATGAGGTAGATAACCGTTGAGGAGAACAGCCATCGCCTTATTATTCTCCGCAAACTGATTAAGCAGGCCTATACAGTTGATTACAGCATCATATTGACCATCTTCTATTGTTCGCTTTACAAGGAGCATATCTGATGCATCTCCTATTATCGTTTTGTCAAGTAGTCTTGAATCTGAACGAGCAAAACCAATAACATCATTACCTTTCTCTTTGAAATAAAGCGAAACGAGGTGTCCTGCCATTCCGTTGCAACCTAGTACTAACAATTTCATATCTTTATATCTTTAATTTTTGAATACTTTAATTTGAACTGGCAGGCAGATTTGCACTGCAAGCACTATCGGCTCCATCTATGCTGCCAGTTATAGTTATTTATTCACTACGAATCTCTTTAGACTTTGCTCTTTGCTGTAGTCCGAGATCTTCACGAATAAAGGTTAGTTTATGAAGGAGTTCTTTCATTCCTTTCACGTCAAGACGCGCCGTATTATGACTATGGTATTCTTCCATTTTGTCTATCTCAGGATTACCTCCCTCTACCTTATCGTAGTTTAAGTCTCGAGCATCACAAGGTATGCGATAATACTCACCGCAATCAATAGCACGAGCCATTTCCTCACGAGTAACAAGAGTCTCATAGAGTTTTTCACCATGACGAGTACCTATAACCTTAACTTCTGTGTCAAGGTACTTTGGATCAATTTCTGCATAAGTTTCCTTGAGAGCTTGAGCCAATACATCAAGTGTAGCAGCTGGAGCTTTCTGTACAAAGAGATCACCATTCTGACCATGCTCGAAAGCATAGATTACAAGATCCACTGCGTCATTAAGAGTCATCATGAAACGTGTCATATGTGGATCTGTAATAGTGATGGGTTTACCATCCATCATCTGTTCAACCCAAAGTGGAATTACAGAACCACGACTTGCCATAACGTTACCATAACGTGTACAACAGATTGTAGTTTTTGCATTTTGCCCCAACTGACGTCCCTTAGCTGTAGCAACTTTTTCCATCATTGCTTTAGAAATTCCCATTGCATTTATAGGATAAGCTGCTTTGTCCGTAGAAAGAACCACTATGTTCTTTACTCCATGAGCAATAGCCGATTCTAACACATTGTTCGTTCCATACACATTAGTCTCTACAGCCTGCATTGGGAAGAATTCGCACGAAGGGACTTGCTTAAGAGCTGCTGCTGAGAAAATATAATCAACACCTCCTCTCATCACGATATCCACACTCTGACGATCGCGAACATCACCAATATAAAATTTTACCTTGTTTGCGATTTCTGCAGGATACTGTTCTTGAAGATGATGACGCATATCATCCTGCTTCTTTTCATCACGACTGAAGATACGAATCTCCTTAATATCACTCTTGAGAAAACGCTTAAGTACCATGTTTCCAAACGAACCAGTACCACCTGTTATCAACAGGATTTTGTCTTTGAAAATACTCATATTGTTAATAATTTATCAACGTTTTTTATTTATGTATTCTAATATTGTTTTGTTATTATAGCTTTCTACAAAATGTCTCTTTGCCTCAATCTTGTCGGAAAGAGAAAAAGGATAATTATTTATAATGTCTACATATTCCTGAGGAGTATTAGCCATAATCATATACTTGCGATATTCATCACCAATACCTTCAAATGCCACTTCCGTACCGATAATAGGTGTTCCTGAACCAAGAGCCTCAACACACTTTACTTTAACTCCTGCTCCCATGTGAAGTGCAGCAATTTCTGCCTTGGCATTAGCAATAATTGGATATGGATCATCTACGAAACCAAGATATTCCATGTTTGGAAATTGGTTAATTCTTTCTTTAAGTTGATTCGACATGCCACCACCGATAATTTTGTAGCATATGTCTTTTGGAAGAGAATCATATACGTTGTCAAGAAACCAAACAAGACCTTCTGAATTCTCCTCACGTCCCCATGCTCCAAAGAAAACATAATAATTAGATTCTATGGTTGGGGTAGCTGCAAGTACATTTTTATTTAAGAAGAATGTGGTAGATTTGCTTTCTATTCCATATAACAATCTTAGCAGCTGACAATCCTTTTCGCTAAAAGTGAATGTAATAGTTCCTTTTCTAAGCAATCTCTTTTCGGATGCCATTGCCCAAGGTCGAAGATATGTCTTCATACGAGCATATTTCTGAGCAATCACATCATGTGACATCAATATTTTATTAGGATGATTTAAATATTTAGCAAACGAGAATGTTTGACTGAAATCAAAATAGATAAAGTCATAATCTACCTCTTTGATTTGCTTCTGTAGAAATATTCTAATATTTCTATCATATCGAGAAGAAAAAAGCGGGAACATTAATGGTTGCTGAAGCATACCAATTAACTTATCCTTGGTAGAAATCACCTTTTCTTTAAGAACTCGAACATTCTGGTTAATCGGCTTATATGGCTTTTCTTCAGCATAACGGAAATAAACCAAGTCGATAGAATGTTCTTTTGCTAATTCAATTATCAATTGGCTTGTATAAGAGACTCCGACACCCTGATTGTCTGGAGTATAAGGCGTTATTAATAGTATATGCATTAGCTTAATATTTTATATATAACACTGTTCCATACTTTTTGAATTTCTTCAAAACTATAAACATTTGAATATTTAAATGCATTATCAGAAAAATTAGAATAATCATCAATCATCTCATCTAACAATTCTGCTATTCTTTTAGGACTTCTTTCTTCATACAATAGACCATTTTGCCCATGTTTAATTATTTCTGGAATACCTCCGACTTTAGGAACTATACATGGGATGCCAAAAGAAGCTGCTTCAAGAACAGCCATAGGACAATTTTCAAATATTGATGTCATTACAAGAATATCTGTATTGCTATAAATCTTGTTGATATCCGTTTCAAATCCATAGAATGTAACATCATCGCCATATTCTTTTTTTAATTGTTCCATCAATGGACCATTACCATATAGATTGAATTGTAGTGCTGAGCCATTATTTCTTTTGCAAACTGCCAATTTACAGAACAAATTAGGATCTTTTTCTGGAGACAATCGTCCAACAAAAGAGATTTTTTTAACCTCTGTACTTTTTCTTCTTGTCCATGAATATTTTTTTATTGCATTATATACGACAAAAGAATTGTTAGATAGATTTCGAATATTCCTATATTTACTCCATGACATCTTTGTAAATTCTGAAACAAATATCAAATGAGTTGCTACTTTTGCAGCAAAATCTGTCAGATGCTCATCTATTTTTGACATCAACCCATTACTTAAACTGAGTGAATGGAAGACCATACAAATACGAATACCTCGTTTTTTGAGTTTGGAAAAAAGACTATAGTAATATAAACCTATTATAGGAACACCTATAAAGATTATATCGAAATGATTTCTCTCAAAGTAATCCTTGGCTACTCTTTGGGAAAATTTATTTGCATGAATTGGCGTTCTAGCTATTACGCACCCTTCCACATTTATGTCAGAAGGTAAATATTCATCCATATAAACAACGTCGTGCCCAATGGAAGCCATCATAGTAGCCATATTTCGATTGGCTGTAGAGGCCCCCCAAAACCTGGGTGTGGTGAAATAAACAAAATTCTCATAGTATACGTTTTCTATCAAATATGTAATACAAAGCTACCCCCCAGACAACCATTTGGAAAGGCTTGAAAAAGTCTGATCTAATCCAAATTACTGTGTTCATCAAAAGAATAGCATAAACAAACTGCATAATAGGTGAACCCATATTCGCCCTATAAGATATCTTAGAAATAGTTGTACCTAATAGGTAGAACAACACTATTACGCCAATTAGGCCAAAAGCCAAATACACATCACCGACAATGTTTGTACCTAAACCAATCAGATCTCTGTCGCCTTTTGAGAAAAAATCATATGTTACCAAACTTCCAGAGGATATATTCTCAACAGACTTACCAGTAACATTCATATAAGTAGATTGAGCAAATGGAATAGGTGAAAGGAGTGATCCCAAAAAGTTTTCACCATATGTATAACCTTTCCGGTCTGCAATATCCATTAAGACATACTCTGAACGGTTATTGATGGTCAAATCTCTACCAAAATCCCAAAAGGACACACTACTTTCTCTTGCATTCTGATAACTTCCGCTATCTCTAATCGCTCCAACCGTATACATCAAGAACATACCAACAGACAAGAATGTCAAAATGAAGACATTGCTAACTTTCTTAATATAGAGATTATAAAATACAAAGCACAGTAAACCTATACGAATAATATTTCCTCTATTTCCAATTATTGTACTAAGCAAAATGTAGAGCAGAACCATAATGAAATAGTTCTTGTTATTCCTCAGTAGTGTTTTAATCGTACCACCTCTATTCAGATAGAATTTTTGAAATATTGTATAATATATCAATGATTCTAGTAAACCGCGAATCTCTCCACCTGCACCCCAATTCATATCATATACACCTGAAAGTGCAACTGGAATAAGGCTAACAATCATAATAAGCAAGAGAAACTCTGTTATTCTAGTTAATTTTATTTTGGATGAACCAATGCACGAGTCATAATTCACATTTTGTAACGGCAAATTGGAACACTTTAGACATCCCAAAGCCAGAAAGGAAAAAGCTACAGATGCCAATGCTGTTCCTTTTGTTATATATTGCTCTGGAAAATCGAAAGCAAACAAGGAAAAGTATGGATCCAGATTATAATAAATCATAGGATATGCATAACATACAAATCCAAAGCCTAAAGTAAATGGCAATTCAAAACTCAATAGATTAAATTTGCATCTTTCCCTAATAACAATGAATGCTTCAATCACAAATAATGTAAATGATTGCGTACAATGAGCTATAGAATACGTTTGTGGTGCATTTAAATAGTGAATTACTGAATAAATGCAAAGACAAAAAACTATCTGTCTATAAAAGGCTTTTATTCCAAACATTCTTTTAAGTATTTTATTGAATAACATCTAAATTCTTCCAACTTTTCTGTTGGTTTAGAATAATCAATACCCTCAGTACTAATATTTTTTTCGTTGGCATATATACCTCGATTTTCTAACCCTGTAAGTTTCAATATACTTGATATTCTGGAATCTGGATTACCATCTTTAATGATTGAATAAAACGGTTTCTTGAAGTTTATTGAAAACACAGTACCATGAAACGATGTCGTAATAACAAATTTCGCATTCATAAATAGATCAACAAATTCCTTTGGTCCTGCATCTTTTACAACCATTGAGTTTGGCTTGAAGTAGTCTCTACGCCCAGCATCTAAATGAATCACCTTTAGTCCCGTTTGTCTTTGAATTTCATTGACAATAAAATCTACATCAGGAAACGGGTCAAATGAATAAGCAAGAAGATATGCTAAAATATATGGTTCTTTGGTATATTTCTTTGCTCCATTGGCAAACTCACCCCACTCTTCTTTAGACAATAGCAATGTAGGATCACATACAACAGGAACCTCTTTATTAATTAAATCTTTTACTATTCTTACACCACTTTCTTCTCGTACAGATATTTTAGCATATTTAGGCAAATTCTTTTCATATAAAAACTTGTATTCATTAGGAATGTCATCGTATGCAAAACTTGAAGAATATGCACATTTTTTCTTTCCCTCTGGCGCAAATTCCAGCAAGAACGAAGAGTCGGACTTAGTAAAGCGACTGTTCCAAACTTGATCACTACCTGTCATATATATATCATATTTAGGACAGTTGGCCTTTAATTCTTGCTCTGTGCTATAAAATTTTGATGAAAGATGAAAATAATCTTTCCAAACCTTCTTGTATCTTTTAGTTTGACGGATATTAGGAAATCCAACTACAGCACAATTAATATAATGGATTAAATGTTTAATGAAATTACCGATAAAACTTACTTTATCTTTATGTATAGCATTTGGATATTTATAGTCTATCATTTCCGCCTTACACCCAATGTCTTCTACTTTTTTTTGAAGTGCATAAGCTTGTAAAGCAGAGCCGAAATTGATGACTTTATGCATTGTAATTAGGGTCTGCTGAATTAATTTCGAGTCACAGACAGAGGGTAGCAGACGTAG
>ENA-OPWL01000028-OPWL01000028.1-human-gut-metagenome-genome-assembly--contig:-NODE-28-length-73129-cov-11.980499_pt1 | contig 73129 bp, 52 predicted proteins | sample MGYA00241508_ERZ502008 | MGnify/ENA primary metagenome ERZ502008 (study PRJEB25962, sample SAMEA2043046) | human gut metagenome | biome: human gut; feature: human-associated habitat; material: faeces... | reverse complement strand
TTTTTACATAAGCTGAGGCAGGGCTTTCCGCCCTGCTTGTAAGAGACATAAGGCTGGCGCCGTGTCGTTGGCTCTAATGTAGTTTGTCGTGATAACATAATGGAACACAATTAAAGCGTTCTCTTTATCAGGCGTCAGCCCTTATGTATCTTACAGGCTGGGCGGAAAGCCCTGCCTCAGCTTATGTAAAAAAACACGGCGTCAGCCTTATGTTACTTATGTAGCTTATGTACTTATGTCTTCGCGGTAAGCGGTACAAGGGCGAACAGCCCTTAAAAGAGCAAAACAAGGTTCGCTTCTTTGCTTGCGTCACCCTGCGTCACCCAATTTAATTACGTAACTCGTTGATTTTCAATACGCACTATATAATGGCGCAAAAAAGTGATGAAGTCAGGAGGGCTGCTATCCTTGTATGTTTGCTGAAGAATAGTTTATCTACTAATTTAGGGCTATTCAGAAAATCATTAGGTGATGTATTTCCTGAATAGCCCTATATAAAGAGGCGCTTATTGCATACGCCATATATTATTATCATGTACTAAAGTGACCATCACTTCTTCTTGACTGCCATCATTATATGTAACATTCAAGAAAACGTTAGCCAGTTGGTCGCTGTTGTGCATTTCAGAGCGCAGTACTGCAACTCGCTTGACACCAAGTTTTTCTTTTTTGATATCCTGATTGTGATGACGTAACATAGAAACAATGTTATTTTTGTAGTCAGAAGGCATGCCATCGCATGACTGCATTGCTCCTACATATTCGTTATATTGCCCGTTGGCCTGCATCGTATAGTATGCAACGGCCATAGAATCAGAATTATCCGTATACAGCCCTTTTTCTGTATTGGCTGATGACTTGGAATTGCATGCTGTGGTAATGGCTATAAACAAAGCAGCAGCCATGTTAGCACACAAGCTATAACAACGTGACATCACTTTTGGCGTATAAAGATATTTATTGGCGTGCCCGAAAAGTTCCATCTTTCTCTTATTTTATTTTCGAGAAAACGCCGGTATGGTTCCTTTACGTATTGTGGCAGATTGGCATAGAAAACAAACGAAGGAACCTGGGTGTTAGGTACTTGGGCGCAATATTTAATTTTAATGTATTTGCCTTTGATTGAGGGTGGGGGATAGGATTCAATCAGTGGCAACATTTCCTCGTTGAGCTTTGATGTTGAAACACGACGCTTGCGGGCGAGGTAAACGTCTTTTGCTATTTCAAGAACCTTGAATATTCGTTGTTTAGTAACAGCCGAGGCAAAGATTATCGGGAAATCGACAAACGGAGCCATACGGTTGCGAATGGCATCTTCAAAGTGCTTAATAGCCGTGTTCGATTTGTCCTCAACCAAATCCCACTTGTTTACCACTACTACCAAACTCTTTTGATTTTTCTGAATGATTTGCACGATATTCAAGTCTTGACTTTCAATGCCACGAGTGGCGTCAATCATCAAAATGCACACATCAGAATTTTCAATCGAGCGAATAGCTCGCATGACAGAATAAAATTCAAGATTTTCTGTAACCTTGTTTTTGCGTCGTATGCCGGCGGTGTCAACAAGGTAAAAATCGAATCCGAACTTTGTGTATCTCGTGAGGATACTGTCGCGCGTTGTACCTGCAATATTGGTGACAATATTACGGTCCTCGCCAAGGAATGCGTTAACGATGCTGCTTTTGCCTGCATTAGGTCTGCCTACAACACTGAAACGAGGTATATTATCCTCTGCGGCATCATCGTCCTTTTCCTTGCCCAGTTTCTCAATAATAAGGTCAAGCAGATCGCCTGTGCCGCTACCTGTGATTGCTGAAATGCAGAAAGGATCGCCAAGTCCTAATTTGTAGAATTCTGCAGATCCGTAACGTTCTTCATTATTATCGGTTTTGTTAGCACAAAGAATTACGGGAACTTTTGTGCGTCGCAAGATAGTGGCAACTTCTGCATCAAGGTCGGTTATGCCATTTTTTACATCGACAACGAATAAGATGACATCAGCTTCTTCTGTGGCTAATGTCACTTGTTTGCGTATCTCGCCTTCGAATATATCGTCAGATTTAACAACCCAACCGCCGGTGTCGACAATTGAGAATTCTTGTTTGCCCCATTCGCATTTGCCATATTGACGGTCACGTGTAGTGCCGGCTTCATCGCTGACAATGGCCTGGCGTGTTCCCGTAAGGCGGTTGAACAGAGTTGATTTGCCGACATTAGGTCGGCCTACTATGGCTACTAATTTTGACACGTTATTTCTTGTTTTAATAAGGTATGATAATTTGTTTAGGGCATTTGTGGTCGTGGCATTCTTTGTTGCATGCAGTTCCATGCAACAGAAGTGAGCTTCTGTGAGTTAATCCAACTTATAGCCGTATGCTTCAAGGCGTTTGGTATTGCTCCGCCAGTCTTTGTCTACCTTTACAAAGATTTCCAAGTAGATGCTTTTCCCAAAGAACTTTTCAAGTGTCTTTCGCGCTTCTGACGAGACTTTTTTTAATGCCACGCCTCTGTGGCCAATGATAATGCCCTTTTGACTGTCGCGTTCAACGTATATGACAGCGTTGATATGTATGTGTTTGTCATCTTCCTTGAATTGCTCGACAACCACCTCGACTGCATAAGGTATTTCTTTGTCGTAATAGAGTAAAATCTTTTCTCGAATGATTTCTGTTACGAAAAAGCGTGCAGGTTTGTCAGTCCATTGATCTTTGCCAAAGTATGGGGGTGATTCGGGTAGCAACTCCTTTATACGGTTTAGCACATTATCAACATTGAATTTTACTTTTGCCGAGATAGGGAATATTTCAGCTTTAGGCAGACATTCATGCCATGTTGTCACCAGATTCTCTAAACTCTTTTGGTCAGAAATATCTATTTTATTTATAAGCAATAAAACCGGCACATTCATGTGTTTCACCTTTTCAAGGAAATCGTTATTCTTGTCCGGTTTTTCCACCACATCGGTCACGTACAACAGCACGTCGGCATCTTGCAGTGCTGACACTGAAAAAGCCAACATTTCTTCTTGTAATTTGTAATTAGGCTTCAGTACACCCGGTGTGTCTGAAAAGACAATCTGCGCATCATCACTGTTGATGATGCCCATAATTCTGTGTCGCGTAGTTTGTGCCTTGAATGTGGCTATGGATATGCGTTCACCCATCAATAGGTTCATCAGTGTTGATTTGCCTACATTGGGGTTGCCTACAATATTAACAAATCCAGCTTTGTGCATGGGGTAAGTCGTGAGGAGAATGGTAAAGGAAGCGAGATGTTCAAAATTTGAGCACTTGCTGTGTTACTTGTAAAATAAGTAATAATGCGGATACACCGCCTTTGCACATGCCATATGGGGTATTAGTAATGGTGAAAAAATAACTTGACCAATTTTGTGGAGTAAGGAGTTTCTCTTCTGTCCTGTCTTTTTGTCGTTTTTGAAATTTGTCATCGGTCACATAGCCCGCTATGCTCCCTTTTCCAAATTTCAAAACCAACGAAAATACAGGCCAAAACTGGTCAACTTATTCTTTCACCATTACTTATATGCTTAGTCGGTGTATTCGCACTATTGTTTTTTATGAGATAAAGTTTAACGTAAGCGCATTATTTAGCGTCGTAACCCCATTTCATATATGCTGCGCCCCATGTAAATCCGGCACCAAAGGCACAGAGAATGATGTTGTCGCCCTTCTTAAGTTGCTTCTCGTAGTCCCACAAGGCTAAGGGCAATGTACCAGCAGATGTGTTGCCATATCGCTGAATGTTGAGCATTACCTTATCCATAGGAAGTTCCAAACGATTGGCAACAGCTTCGATGATTCTTACATTTGCCTGGTGTGGTACAACCCACGCAATATTATCTTTGGTGAGGTTGTTGCGCTCTGCTATTTTAGCACAGGCGTCACTCATGTTTGTAACAGCAAATTTGAATACGGTGCGACCCTCTTGGTGCAAATAGTGCATGCGGTGGTCTATGGTAAAGTATGACGGGCTGCACACACTGCCGCCTGCTTTCATACACAGGAAGGGCAGGCCCTTACCATCTGTACGCAAGTAGCTGTCTTGCCAACCTATACCTTCTTCTATTGAAGGCTCTACTAAGGCAGCAGCTGCTCCATCGCCAAAGATAGGGCATGTAGCGCGATCGGTGTAATCAACGATGGATGACATTTTATCCGCACCACAAACTACTATTTTCTTGTAACGTCCACTCTGTATCATGCCTGCAGCAGCGTCCATTGCAAACAAAAATCCGCAACAGGCGGCCTGCATGTCAATGGCGAAAGCATTCTTCATGCCCAAACGGCCAATCACAATACTTGATGTTGATGGAAAGTGATAGTCGGGAGTCGTGGTTGCAACAATGACGCAGTCAATTTCTTGTGGGTCTGTACCAGTTTTTTCAAGGAGTTGCTTCACGGCTTTGCGTGCCATATAGCTTGTACCCAAGCCTTCTTCATTAAGTATGCGGCGCTCCTTGATACCAATGCGTGTCATGATCCACTCGTCGTTGGTGTCTACCATGCGCGAAAGTTCATCATTGTTCAGCACGTATTCAGGAACGTACCCGCCTATACCTGTAATGACAGCATTTATTTTTTCCATGGGGATAGGAACTATTGTTGACGTTGTGCAATCATTGTTCTGACACAAAACGCGCCTTGTATCAATGGTTGCAAACAATATTGTTGAAAAAAAGTAGTTTAAGAGCCGCGTTTTCTCGCTTGAGCTATATCAGCGGCTGGCTATTGTACAGACAGGCGGATACACCATCAAGGAGCAGTCCAACTCTTAAACTACCGGATGTCAAGTTTGGTGAGAAAACACTCAAAACTTTACTCTGCCACTTCCTTTACGATGGCAAGCTTGCCGCGATAATAGCCGCAAGTGGGGCATACAGTGTGATAGATGTGCCAACCACCGCAGTTAGGGCATACTGCCAAAGTAGGAGCTACTGCCTTGTCGTGAGTTCTACGCTTAAGAGTTCTTGTTTTTGATTGTCTTCTTTTAGGATGTGCCATTTTATTCTATTGATTTTAATTGGGATTAAACTTCTGTCTGAACTGTTTGCCCTTTAGCATTGCCAAGTGTCTGAACACATGACGCATACATGGGACCTTTAATCTTGCTCAGGTTCTTCTTTCGTTATATAACTAAGCATTTCACTATTGCATTCACCATCGGGATGTACCCTTTGTATGGGTAGGGATGTCTCAATGATTTCATAGACAATCCACGACAGGTCAAAGTCAGACGTACCCTTAATGGTATAAAGCATTTCTGCCGCATCTCCATCTTCTTCATCACCATCTTTAATATTGACAGTGTCTGAAGCCTCAATGTCGATGGTAAGTGGGTCCAAACAGCGGTCACAAGGGACGATCACTTGTCCCTCAACGCTGATGCTCACCTTATAGATATTACCAGCAGATGCTTTCACAATAATGCGGGCGTGAACGTCTCCGCCACTTATTTCTTCTTGCTCCAGGTCAGCGAAGAAGCGATCAGTCAGCTCAATGTCAAGGCGTTTAGCTGCTTCGTCAGCATGCGCCAAATTGATATGTAGGAGATTTTCACTTTGCATAGCGGCTGCAAAGATAGTAATTTATTATTGATACATCAAAGTTTTCATGCCGTTTTTTGTTGACGGGACGAAACTTCTGCTCATAAATGCGCACTGTTTTACTCCCTCTTGATAGTATAGGGAAAGGATTGATCACTTGGCGTTGGGTGTAATGATAAATGAGAAGTTGTGATTGCCATATTTTATGCGATACTGAGGCAAGGGCCATGCTCCCCAAGAGTCAATACACCCTAATCCCATTTGACGTTGTGCAATATGTACGACGGTAAATGGACGGGGAGTCAGGTCACCTGAATGCATTTGATGTGCTTCCTTAACGGGGCCACCGTCTAAATCCTCTGTTTCGTAATTAAGGGCGCTCATTTCGATAGGGCTGGGTGCTGTAATCGTGATACCTTCCTGTGTATCGTCATTGTAGAGACTCCACCAGCGAACGTCCGTTTTGTTGCCACACTCTTGCGGTCGTATATAAGCTGAATATTGTTCAGATACGCTTTGTGTATACTCGCCCAAGAATGTTGAAGTATGGCGGTCCCAGTAATTCTCAATCGGTCCGCGTCCATAATAATGTATGTAATTGAAGTCCTTCGGCAGCACCATGGTCATACCGAAACGTGGCATTATGGGATATTTTGCCAAACTGTCGTTAGGTACGAATTGCTCCTCAACTATAATCTTGCCTCGTGAATTAAGAGTGTAGGTTAGAGTGAGAGAGGCTTTAACTTCGGGCATGTCATATTGCGCAACAACCTTTTGACAAATACCCTCATTCTCGCTTTTTAGACTTTTAAGATTGAATGTGGGGTTCTTCCATACACCAAGCTTTGTTTGTAACGATGCACCATAGTCATTGTCTGTAGGGGCACGCCAAAAATCGGGCTTCAGAGAATAGCCGTCCTCTAAAATAGGCTTGCCGTTTACATCGATGTAGTCAATAAATCCGGTATTCTTGTTGATTGTTACGGTTGTAGTAGCACTGTTGAGTATGATGCAGGCAAGTTGCTCGTCTTTTGTAACTGCTGGTTTGACCTTGCTGTTCGTCAATGGTCTGACAGGCATTTCAAGCTTAACTTGTTCTAAAGAAGGATATATATACGGACTCAGAACGAATTCTTGTTTGGCAACAATGTGGCCCGCTTTAAGAAGCTGATCGTCGTTTTTTATTCTATATTCAACTTGCAGCACATATTCGCCTGCAGACGTGGGCCTCTTATAGCCTTCCAATTGGATACTTGCGTGTTGTTGTGGAGCTACGTCAATGTCTGCAATGGTACCAGCTGCTGATTGCTTTCCATTGCAAAGCAATGTCCAATTCAGAGAGATATTATTCAACGATTTGAAGAAATTCTCATTATAAATGTCAAGTGTGGCATTAGCACTGTCCTTGAGTGTTGTCCATATATTTTGGTAAAAATATTTGACTTCGTCAACATGCGGGTGTGCTATACGGTCAGGGTTGAACAGACCATTGCAATTAAAGTTGTGATCGCTTGCGGGATAACGTCCAAAATCACCACCATAGGCATAAATATCTTTGCCATTTTTATTCTTCGCTCTAAGACCTTGATCTACAAAGTCCCAAATAAATCCACCTTGGAACTTAGGGTATTTACGTACTAAATCCCAGTATTCACCAAATCCGCCTTCGGAGTTGCCCATGGCATGAGCGTATTCGCACATAATCAGCGGTTTCGTTATGTCTTTTCGTTTTGCGTAGGCTTCGCAATAATCGTATGGCAAATACATTTCGGCATAAATATCCGTTCCACGGTTTTGCAGTGCACGTTCGTACAGCACGGGACGGGACGAGTCATATTTTTTGACCATATCGTAGGCCTTCTCAAAATTTGGGCCGTAGCCAGCCTCGTTGCCAAGGCTCCAAATCACAATACACGGGTGATTCTTCAATATTTGAGTATTGTTGCGGTTTCGCTCAAGGTGAGTCTGTTCGTACTTGGGCACATTGGCCAATGAACTGCTGCCAAAGCCCATTCCATGAGTTTCGATGTTAGCTTCGGCTATAACATAAAGACCGTATTTATCGCAAAGATCATACCATCTCGGGTCGTTGGGATAGTGGCTTGTGCGTACAGCATTAATGTTGTTTTCTTTCATCAGTCTGATGTCTTGCAACATACGATCAACACTGACAACATAACCACCATCGGGGTCGATCTCATGTCGGTTTACGCCTTTAATGAGTACGGGTTGACCGTTCACAAGGAATTGTGCGTCCTTGATTTCTATCTTGCGGAAACCAACATTCTGCTCAAGGCATTCAAGCAGTTTTTTGCCGTCCTTCAAATCTATGCGTAGCTTATAAAGATTAGGCGTTTCAGCTGTCCATTTTAGTGGGTTATTAACCCTCCAGGCTAATTTAGCTGTGTTGCCCAAGGGCACATCTTGTGATTTCACCACGGCACCTTTTTGATCGAACAAGGTTAGTGTGACTGTTTTATTTTTACAGTTAATACCCTTTAATTCGATGTTTAACACACCATTGGTATAATTGTCGCACAAATCCGGTGTTATAAAAATGTCGGAAATGTGGCTTTGTGGCCGAGCGTACAGGTATACTTCGCGTGCGAGTCCTGTCAAACGCCAAAAATCTTGGTCTTCAAAATATGAGCCATCGCACCATCGCATTACCTGCATGGCAATAAGGTTTTTCTTACCAGGGGTGAGGTAGGGGGTAAGGTCAAATTCGGCAGCGGATTTTGAATCCTCGCTGTATCCTACAAATTTGCCGTTGACCCATATACTGAGGTTAGAGGTGGCCGAACCCACGTGCAAGTATATTTTATCACCTTTCCAGTTGTCAGGAACAGTTATTTCCTTTCGATAGCAACCAGTATAGTTATTTTTCTCCTCCACGTATGGAGGATTAGACTTAAACTGTGTGGCCCAAGCATAGCCTACATTTTTATAGGTAGCATCGCCATGTCCGTTCAATTCAAAAATGCCAGGTACAGGAAAATCTTCCCATTCTGAGTCATCAAAGTTCACAAGGTAAAAATTCGCAGGAGCTTCGTTATGATTCTTCGAAAATTTGAATTTCCATTTACCTTCAAGTGTCATATAACGTTTTGATTCGCTTTTGTCGCCAGACTGTGCTCCAGTGATTGACTCGAAAGCAAAAAAATCAGCGCGCGGCGTTTCAGTACCAATTCTGTTGACAGATGGATTTAGCCAGTAGGGCTCATGCGCATTCTTTTGTGCGGCAGATGTTGTAATACAAGCTGCTGCAATACCTAATAATATAAGTTTTTGCATGTGGTATCTATTTCTATTAAATTATTCGTGTATTTTATTTGATTTGCTTGATTTGGGCGTACGCCTTATAATAGCCTAATTGTCCCGATTTGCTGAAATCCTCTATGGCTTGCTGTTTCATGTTCTTCCTTTTATATAGGATAGCACGATTATAGTAAGCTTCAGTCAAATGGTTGTCAAGTTTAAGGGCTGCGGTGAAAGCCTCCAATGCTTCATCATAACGTTGTAGCATGGCCAGCATACAACCTATGTTATATTGAACATACGCATTATCGGGCAATATGGTCGACGCTGATTTTAGGTCTGTAAGTGCCAATTTAAGCAGTTCCTTTTTCCTTTCTTTATCGGTATTGTCCGAATTGGTCATGTGGTATAGCACGTTAGCGCGTTGCAGCAAAGCTACCACAGAACTCGAATCGCAACTGATCGCTTTGCTCGCTTCGCTCAATGCAGTTGTATAGTTGTATTTTGCTAAGGCTATGGAGGACCTGTACAAATGTAGCTCAATCAAGCTACACGCATTCGAAACACGTTCGACCCGTTTTTCGTCGTATTCAGCGTTTGCTGCACTATTCGTCTCATGTTCAGCCGTCAGTCTATATTTCCTGTTGGGGACTTCTGCATGTTTATAGTGCACCATCTCAGCCATAAATCCAACTGAATGATAACCACGCTCACTTGTATGGCAAAAAGCGGGGGCAAACATCGGCGCCAAGTCGTCGGATACTTGTTCATTCTGCACCTTACCAAAGAAGGTACCGAACACGTTGCGTGCTGTGTCAGGATCCTCCTGCACCAATTGTTGATATTTGTCCAATTCATGGTCTGATCGTAGACGTACATTCTTTCGGGAAACCTTGTTCGTGTGCCCGAATGTAACGTCCAGATTATGCCTGGCAACAACGGTTTCATCGTTAAGAGCTCCCTTAACGTCTCCAATTTTGCGTCGGAGTTGAGCACGCATCAAGTAGCCATAATAAAAGTTGGGGTATGACCGTATAAGTTTTGTATAATCCGCAATTGCACCTTTATAGTTACCAACTTTTGTGCGTAATTCTGCGCGATTATATATAGCCAGAGTGTTGCTGGGTTCCACCTGTATGATATAATCAAAATCTAAAATCGCATTATTCAAATCACCTACAAACGTGCGTAGTAATCCACGGTTATAGTGGGCTACAAAATGCGTAGGTTGTAGTGCAATCGTTTGATCATAATCTGCTATGGCAAGGCCGAATTTGCCTAACGCGTGGCGGGCTTGAGCTCGTGATATGTATAATTCATAATCATTGGGAGTATAACTAATAGCATGAGTCAAACACGAATCAGCCTCGGTATAATGCTTTTTGCTTAGAGCATACTGTCCCTTAAATCCCCAAGCATTACCATCACGGGGATTTTTTTCCAATAGTTTGTCAATCCACACCAGTGCCGATACAGTATCTTTTTGTTCGAGCAAACTTTGTGCACGTACCATATAAGGCCGGTAATAGTTTGGCCATGTACGCATCATATAGTCCAAATCTTTATTAGCCTGTTTATAGTCCTTCAGTTGTAGGTAGCAAAGAGACCGGTTGTAGCGCGAATTTTGATCCTTGGGTTTGTTTTTCAGCACGCGTGTATAGTCGTCCACGGCACCAGTAAAGTCGTTATTGTGTATGCGGCATAAAGCTCTTAGTTGGTAAACCTCCATTTGAAACGGATTGAGATTAATGCTCTTGTCACAATCAGTTTCAGCCCCACGATAGTCCTCAAGGGTGAACTTTGCATAGGCTCTGTAATAGTAAGGCGCTGCTAAAAAAGGCTTGCTTTCTATAGCTTGATTGAAATAATGAATTGCCGTCAAATAATCGTCAACGCTCAGTGCGTTACGCCCCATGTATGTCACCATCTCTGCGTCAATTTGTGCTATACATGGTACGATAGCAGACATAATGGTCATAAAAAATGCTACGAACCTTTTGCTCGCATTATGGCTAATGCGATACAAACAATTCGTAGCATGATATCTTATATTGTATTCAAACATCTGCTTATTCATTGAACACAGACAAATGCCTACATCATTTCTTGGGGCATTTTACTTTGTAAGCACAGCGGAATTTACCTTTAAGCATTTGTGTTAGTTTGCCTCTAATCATTTGTTTGCGTAGTGGAGATATTCTGTCAATGAACAGATGCGAATCAAGGTGGTCAAACTCGTGTTGCATAACACGAGCCAGGAAACCATCAACCCATTCATCGTGTTCATTAAATTCTTCGTCCAGATACTTCACATGTATGCGGGTGGGGCGGCGCACAGGTTCGTTTATCCCAGGTAAACTTAGGCAGCCTTCGTCCATCAGTTCGGTGTTGGTGTCGTCATACTCAAGAATATGCGGATTGATATAAGCCTTATTAAAACCCTCATATTCAGGATAATCGTCCTTAAGAGCATCAAGTGTTATTACAACCACACGGATAGCCTTGCCAATTTGTGGTGCTGCGAGTCCAACGCCATCGCTATGATACATGGTTTCAAACATATCAGCGATCAATTGCTTTAAGTCTGGATAATCAGGGGTGATGTCCGTCGACTCCTTCCGGAGTACGGGCATGCCGTAAGTATATATTGGTAAAATCATAATTGTTCCATTTTAGCCTATTGGCAAATTCAATATTTGCAGAAGTGATAATCACGCTGTTATAGAAAGAGACAAACCCTGTGTACTTATTGCCAGAAGCTGTTCTGATACACATGGGCTTATGAAAGTAGTTTGCGACTTTCCATATAATTCTGCAAAATGATGCAGGCACTAATTTCATCTACCAGGCCCTTGTCTGTCTGTCGCCTTTTCTTGCCAATACCGCTTTCTAAAATAGCTCGATTTGCCAACACTGAGGTAAAGCGCTCGTCATAGAAATCGACAGGTATTTCGGGCAGCATTTTTTTCAGTTTCTCTGTAAAGGCCAATACGCGTTTCTGATTTTCCGAGGGAGTCCCGTCTGGTTGTGTTGGTAATCCTATAACAAAGCGTTCCACAGATTCTTTTGCCGTGTATTCTTTCAAGAACCTCAGCAACTCATGTGTATCAACGGTAACGAGCCCATTCGCTATAATTTGCGCTGGGTCAGTCACAGCTATCCCGGTACGTTTCTTCCCGTAGTCTATTGATAAAATGCGCATGTCTGGTAGATGGCAGCTGAAAAATAAACCTTAACACCTCAAAAGCCTGCATACAAATTTTCTGTATGCAGGTTTTTGGGTATATTATTTTGCTTTAATAATTCATTTAATCATGTCACAGCCCATATAGGGTTGCAAAGCCTTAGGTATGCGAATGCCATCGGGTGTTTGGAAGTCCTCGAGCAAGGCAGCCACAATACGGGGCAAGGCCAATGCCGAACCATTAAGTGTGTGGCAAAGATGAGTTTTCTTGTCACTTCCACGATAGCGGCACTGCAGACGGTTTGCTTGATATGTATCAAAGTTTGATACTGAGCTAACTTCCAACCAACGCTTTTGAGCTTCGCTATAAACTTCAAAGTCATAGCATATAGATGAAGTAAAGCTCATGTCACCGCCACAGAGACGTAGTATGCGGTAGGGGAGCTCCAACTTCTGCAACAGGCCCTCTACATGAGCCAACATCTCTTGATGCGACTGTTCTGAGTGTTCGGGCGTGTCAATGCGTACGATTTCGATTTTCGAGAACTCGTGTAAGCGATTCAAACCACGCACGTCCTTGCCATAGCTACCAGCTTCGCGGCGGAAGCACTCTGTATAGGCACAATTCTTAATTGGAAGTTGTTCCTCGTTCAGAATGACATCGCGGTAGATGTTTGTTACAGGCACCTCTGCTGTCGGTATAAGATACAAATCATCTACCTCGCAGTGGTACATTTGGCCTTCCTTGTCGGGTAACTGCCCCGTGCCATATCCTGATGCAGCGTTAACCACTGTTGGCGGCATGATCTCGGTATATCCAGCCTTGCGGGCTTCGTCAAGGAAAAAGTTTATCAATGCACGCTGCAATCGTGCACCTTGACCTATGTATACTGGAAATCCTGCACCTGTAATCTTTACGCCCAGGTCAAAGTCTATCAAGTTGTACTTCTTTGCTAACTCCCAATGAGGCAGGGCATTTTGTGGCAGTACGGTGTCGTGTCCGCCAGTCTTAACCACCACGTTGTCATCGGCCGAAACGCCTTCGGGCACAATGTCGTAGGGCACATTCGGAATGGTATATAACAAGGCGCGTTTGTCGTCCTCGGCCTGTTTCATTACTTCCTCAAGTTCCTTGCTCTTTATCTTGATGTCAGCCACCTCTTTCTTCGCGGTTTCAGCCTCGTCCTTTTTGCCCTCTTTCATCAGGGCACCGATGCTCTTCGAAAGTGTCTTTACTTTGGCATTCAGAGCATCAAGTTCTGCTTGAGCAGACTTGCGTTTATTGTCAAAGGCTAGCACGCCCTCAATAGCTTCGCGTGCACCCTTAAAGTGTTTCTTTTCCAAGCCGCGTATAACGGCTTCCTTGTCGTCAGTGATTTGTTTGATAGTAAGCATAGCTTCTTTCTTATTATTGTTTGACCGCAAAAGTAGTAATTTTTTGCGAACCGCATTGCTTTTAGTGATACAAATGTGTGCCCTGCAGCAGTATAGTTGTTATTTGTTGATAGAAATCTGAAAGTAGCACTCCCTCCGTCATTCTGAACAATCTTGTCACCTCATCATCGCTTTGCTGGATTGTTATGTTACAAATCCGTCAATAGCGATGGCGTTTGTCGTGCCAGGACTTCAAGGCTTACATTCCGATTTTCGCCATTCAGTATATATCCAGCCTCGATGAGTTTTTCGGCGCACGTTTCGTAAGCTATGCGTGGCACATTATTCTCGGCACTCAAATGGCAAAGCCACACCTTCTTTATTAAGTCTCTATTAAGGTTGTTTGCCAGGAACACAGCCGTTTCGGCATTACTGATATGTCCGTTAGGTCCGCTGATACGTTTTTGCAAGCGTAGTGGGTAGCGCCCCGTCACGAGCATATGTTCATCGTAGTTCGATTCAATCACCAAATGCGTGGCTTGGTGTATAATGTCTGGCATATCATCACTGAAGTGTCCTACATCAGTAAGCAGCACAAAGCACTTATCGTCCCATCTTATTTTATAGCCATTGTTATCGGCGCTGTCGTGTGGCACAGCAAACGACGTGATTTTGAATGGACCAAGTTCAAATTCTATTCCGCGTTCAATAGCATGTTGCAAGTTCAGTGGTACCTTCTTCGATACAAAGTGATTGCGCATAATCGAGTCATGTACGGCTTGCGATGTGTACACGGGTATCCTAAAGTCACGCGACAGAGCTCCCACGCCTTTTACGTGATCGGTATGGTCATGCGTCACCAATATGGCTTTTATCTTTGCTATGCTCAAGCCATAGTTCGAGCATATTTGCTTGAATTTTCGCACGCTCAGACCTTGGTCTATTATTAAACCATAGTCGTCAACCTGCAAGTAGTAGCAGTTGCCGCTGCTGCCTGAACTTAATGATATGAATTGTGACATAATGTGTCTTGATTATTTTAGCAAGTTGCCAAGTTTGGCGGGTTGTAATGTGTTCGTCGGGCATACTTGCCCATCGCGTACAAATGTTGCCATTTTAGCAGCAGTGCAAGCCCGTTATAACCCACATCTGTTTGTAAAATTTGTGTAATTGTATATCACATCAGAATGGGAGCCCTACGGCAAAATGCAGTGTAAAGTCTCGCCCAAAGTTTGGTTTTGTGATGGGGTAGTGTAGCCTGCCTTTGCTCACCGATGGGTCAATCGCTTTCATTCCACCGTCGAAGCGTAGTATGAAGTAATTAAAGTCGAACCTTATACCCAGTCCATACGACACCGCTATTTGTTTGTAGAATGAGTCAAACTTGAACACAGAATTGTCAATACCGGCATAGTGGCGTGTGTTCCAGATATTACCTGCATCAACGAACAGGGCTCCGTGCAGTTTCCAGAACAAGAAAGTGCGCCACTCAACATTAAAGTCAAGTTTAAGGTTACCCGTCTGAGTTACAAAGTCAACCTTTCCGTCCTTGCCTTTATACCCGCCAGGGCCCAAACCGCGGACGTTCCAACCGCGTACGCTGTTAGCTCCGCCTGCAAAGTAGCGCTTCTCGTATGGTAGAATGGTAGAGTTGCCATACGGAATGCCCAGACCAAAGCCAAAATGTATGGCCACAGCATTTCGGTCATTCAGCAGCAAACTCCTTACAAAGTCAAAATCGAATTTGGCATATTGTGAATATGATATGCCGAACAGGTTGTAGCAACCATTGTCACCTTTGCCACGGTGCAGCATGTTCGATATGCCATATAGCACATTGCCAGCAAGTTCCACCCCAGCTTTAACCTGTACCCCTTGTGTGAGCGATTGCGAGTAATTACCTCCATTCGCATTGTTGCGTTGAGAGTTGTAGGTAAGTGAGTAGGCTGTTTTTACGATAAACAAATTCTCGTAACTGCTTCTCAGTACCGAGTATCGGGCATCTTCTCCGTCCAAATAATCCTTTTTGAAGGTATCTGATATCCAGGGCATATACACATAGTTAACCGAAAGTAGGTCGAAATTGTGTACCCAACGTGGTGTATTGGTCCTGTTCCAGGTATAGGTCCAAGCTGCAGTCAGTACGCGCCGGTGAAATTCGGGGCGGTCTTGTGTGTTATACATCAAGCTTACCTGCGAGAGCGCCTTCATCTCTTTCTTTTTCTCAATACTCAAAAAAGGTAATAGAAGGGTGGGGAAGCGCAGGCTACCCTCAGCGCTCAGCTCAAAGTAATTTTGATTATTATACCCCTCCAATCCGCTGATAGCCTCGTAGGCGCCGCGCAACTTGAAAGTCAGCATTTCAGAGCCTTTGAAAGCATTGCGGTTGTTATACGACAATGCCACCGCTGCTCCCAAATCGCCTGAGGTGTTGGTTCCCTCCACCTCCAAACCTATCGAGTTGGTTTTATTATATCTAAGCGATATGTTGCAGTCAAGCAAACTGTCCGTGTCCGTTACGGGGACTACCTGCATATTGGTAAATTTAACTACGGGCAATGAGTTCAGATTGTTGTACGTGTTTTGCACGTCTGTTTCATCATACACTGCGCCCTTGTTGATAGCTGTGTGCGAAAGCAGTACGCGTTTATTCACCTTCAGCTGACGTGTGTCAAACATAATGCCCCGGTAATTAGTTAGCGCACTATTTGATGCAGCCACACTATCCTCGCCAATGGTACGGAACTGAGTAATATACACCTGCCTAAATCTCTGTCTTGTGTATGAACGGCTACTGTCAGCCATTTCGGGACGGTGCATTCTCAGTGTCACATTTGTGGCAGTTATTCCCCTTAGCGTGTCAATGTCATAGGTTATGAAGTCGTTATTTACGAAGTAATATCCCTTCTGACGCAACATCTTTACCATACGACTGCGCTCTTCTGACAGTACATTCAAGTTAAGTGGCATACCGCGACGAAGCAAAGAATTGGCCGAGTCGCCCTTGTAAATGCTGTATATTGTGTCATCGTCAAAGTCGTATCGCAGAGTGTCTATATAATAGCGGTCGCGGGGCGTAATGCAGTACGTCACTTTAACCTTGTGCTTGGACGTCTGTACCAGTGTATCCACTTGTGCATGCAGATAGCCGTCGCTGTATAGGGCTTGTTCGATGTTGCGCATGCCATAGAGTGTGCCTTCGCTGTCGTACACAACAGGGGGCTCACCTATTTTCTTGAAGAACTTTGAAAGACCTTTATTCCCTTTCACAGAGTCTGCCTTCGACAGACAGTATAGACCTAATGGTGCCTTGAACACGTTAAACCACCGCGTGTTAGGATGTTGACGCACATATTTTTTATATGCGCCCACTTTAAAGCGGCTATTACTACTGGTCACCTTAACGTTGCTGAGTACACGTTGCCCTGGCTGCAAAAACTTTTTGCTGCTGCAGCCCACACACATCAACAGAGTCAGAATGAGTATGGACGTGTTACGGATATGTCTTTTATAATTATTAAGCACAGTTAGGGTGAAGCTTGGTTGGCGTAATTTGAAGGTCGATTAGGTTAGATGATTAGGAAGTTAGAAGGTTAGCGGGTTAAAAAGTGACTCTTGCGAGTGCTATAAGCCAAGGTTTCTCTTTACCCTATAGGCCTACAAACTTCTTAAACCTCTAACCTCCTAACTTCCTAACTCCTAATTCAATATATTATTGTGTTTGGAACCGTTTGCTTGCACGCAGAATATGCCTTGCGGCCGACATAAGTTCTTGCGTCTCCTGCAAGGTAGAAAGATATAGCAGTGCAATTTTGATGTTCGAATCCTCTCGCTGTATACGGTCTTGCTGTGCATGTCGTATTTGTGATATACGGCTCTTTATAGCATTACCCTCTACAAGCAGCTCGTCCACGCCTTCAAAGTTGCCCGTTGAAATCATGCGTTGTGCTACCTCAAGAAAATGATCCACGTCATTGCATACAGGTATAAACTCGTCTACATAATCTTGTGGCAGTGGACTGAAGTTGTTGTCAACATGTTCCACACATGGCTCCAACATACGTTTCAGGCCATATATAATTTGGGTGGCATTGTTACAACCCAAGTGGAACCATGTGTTTTTTTCAACCGCAACAAGGTAGTCGATCTTGCGCATACCGAGAATCTCCTTGCGTCGGTAACGTTTCCAAATGCCCTTCTCGTTCTCAATGTCATGCGAGGCTGTGCGCAAAAATTTCATGTTTTCGTGCATCAGTCCTTGTGTAATGTTGCGGAAGGTGTTGCGCGTAAACTCTAATATGTCAGTTTGTGTGCGGCGTACATGCTGTAACAGCAGTTGCCACGTTTCGGCCTTGTCGTGGCAGCGTACCAACTGACGGAAGAGTGTGTCCACATTATCTTGTTCTCGCTTTTGCTTGAATTTGCGATTGTTATTGATGACTACGAGTGCCACTACACACATTACCAATATCATGGCAAAGAAACCACCTAAATGATTGATGGTGGCAATCAAGAAACTAACGATAAGTGCCGCGCCAGCCGTGATAAACCAACCACCGATAACGGTAATTACACCTGTAATGCGGTAAACTGCAGTTTCACGTCCCCAAGCTCTGTCGGCCAATGATGAACCCATGGCCACCATAAATGCCACGTAGGTGGTTGACAACGGCAGTTGCAGCGATGTGCCCACTACAATCAGCAAGCCGGCCAATACCAAATTAACTGCAGCGCGCACCTGGTCAAAGGCTGCTCCATCTTCGAGCACTGCGTCCTCTTGGTCAAAGCGGGTGTTAATCCAACGTGACACACATGAGGGCACATATTTAGACATTGTGTTAGTGGCATTGAGTACACCACGCACCGTGCGACGTGCCAATCGTGATGAAGAAAAAACTTCCTCACCTTCGTCCTGTCGCGACAGATTTACGGTAGTCTCCACTACTTTGTGTGCTTTTTTTGAAGTACAGATTGCCACGGTCATGACTACCCCAGCAGCTATCAAGAACAACTGCTTAAAAGGTAGGTGACTTTCACCGGCCAGCACGCTCACAGAATAGTTTTCGGGATTGATACCACTACCGTTTTGCGTAAAATCAATAAATGACTCCAAACCGGCTAAAGGCGTACCAATAAAATTTACCAAGTCGTTGCCAGCAAAGGCCATTGCCAGTGCAAATGTGCCAAACAACACTACAATGCGAAATATGTTTACCTTGCATAGGTAAAGAACTTCCATCAGGGCTGTGAAGAGGCAGAAGCATGTCAACAAAATCTCAAATTTATTCTGGTCTATCCAATCAGGAGTCCAGCCAATGTTTGCAAGAATAGGGCTTGTGCGCAACCCGCTCACCAACAAAAAATAGAAAATAGACGTAACACTTACCCCACCAAACAGGGCTATGCTATAGCGCAAATGCTTTTTATACTGAAAGGTGAACAGCACACGCGTAATCCACATCACTATGAAACCGAAGACAAAGGCTATAGCAACCGACAGAAATATGCCTATAATCACGCTTAGTGCTTTATCCGTGTTGATGAGATCAGCATAAGTGTGTCCTCCATCTAATATTTTTGAAAAAGCCAATGCTGTGCTACCGCCTAACAAACCAAACACCATCGATACTGTGGTTGAGGTGGGCATGCCTAACGTATTGAATATGTCGAGCAGAATAACATCGGTAGCAGCTACAGCCAAGAATATGCACATTACATCACTTAGCGTGTAGTAGTGGGGATTAAGCACACCATGTCTGGCTATATCCATCATGCCGCTCGAGGTGCTTGCACCGACAAATATGCCTACTGCGGCTACTATAAGAATGGTGCGGAACTTGGCTGCCTTAGCGCCTACTGCCGGACTTAAAAAATTGACAGCATCATTTGCCACACCGACAGACAGGTCGAAAGTGGCCAGTACAAACAGGAATATCAGGATTCCAAGATAGAAAAAATCCATATACGTGGGTTCTAAATAATGTGTTACGCTGCAAAATTAGTACATCATCGCCGAAGAACAAAGTGTTTTGTTAAGTTTCTGTTACTTTTCTTTTGCCTCGGCCGATGCTTTTGTGTATTTGCCGAAGTTGTTGGCATGTTATCAAATCAATATGTTATCAGGTAGCATGGCCAGCTTATTCGGATCCTGTATATACAGTTACTTTGTAATCGGCAACTCATACGGAATAATGAAATGATGCCGTGCTATTCTTACTTTACAAACGTATTGCCGGCCGTATTTTGTCCTGATAAATTTCAAAATTTGCGTTGTAGTTACAAATACGTTGCTGTCCGTAAAGGCCATTTCTTATTTCTGTCTACACTCTGCACTTATATATATTAACGCGTTGATAATCAACGAATAAATGCGTGTAGAAGGATGGGAAATCAGTATGCACTACTATCTACACCTATTGCAGATAATGGTGTGTACCTACGGCATAGGGCAGGCTTCCCTCGAGTATAGGGAGGACATATTTTCAGTTGCTCCAACTATTTTCACGCTCTCCCTAAACTGTTATTCCTTATTGGCACAGCACGTACTGCGCTTATGCGTATGAAGCTATACAGATGGTGTAGACAAATCTTCGGCTTGTTGGTAAGCGTGCAGATCTAGTGCATACAAAATCTGGTGTTGTATACACTGCTTAACCTCTTGAATATCAATAAGATACAAGCAAAAGTGTAGAGTGCAGACAGTTTCAGCAAAAATATTATGAGTGAAGAGGTGGGGGCGTTTCGGAGGCACTTATAAGGAAACCACCTGTTGTTTTTATGCGTCTGAGAGGCCTTACAAAAAAGAAACAGCAACCTTCGTACATAATAAATTCGCAGGTAGATTTGCCTGCAATTTTATTAAGTGTGAAGGTTGCTGCTAAATAGCTACTATACGATTGTTACATCAAAAAATAGCGTCTCGTATCGAACACATACATGTTTTTGTACATTATTACGATACTCTTATTCGTTAGATGCTATCTGAATACACAGCTACAGGTAGTTTCCTGCAGTTGTATGTTGAAGCCATTACTTCGCCATAAGCACCGGCAGATCTAAATGCTATGAAATCACCACGGTGTGTTTCGGGAAGTGACTCATCTGCGCTGAACACGTCGCTACTTTCGCATATGGGGCCAACTACGTCATAGATTTCTGTTTTACTTTCAGAATTGCTTGCTTTGGCAGAAATGTTTTCAGTATAGTGGTGTGACCCGTACATTGCAGGACGTATCAGCTCGGTAAAGCCTGCATCTACAATTACAAATTTCTTGCTGTGTCCCTCTTTTACGTATAAAGTACGTGCTATAAGGGAACCGCATTGCGCTACGACGCTACGGCCCAACTCAAAATGTAATTGTTGTCCTTTACGGAGCTGGAGATGCTTCTCGAATAATTCAAAGTATTGTTTGAAATCGGGAATAGGATTGCCGTCTGGATTGTCGTAATCGATGCCAAGTCCGCCTCCTACGTTGATATTTTCAGTTACAATACCTTCGCTCTCAAGTATATTTTGCAATTCGTTTATACGGTTGCAAAGTGATACATATACTGACAAATCCAATATTTGACTTCCGATGTGGAAATGCAGACCTGTATACTTAACGTTTCCGAGCTCCTGCGCATGTCGAATGGCTGTAACCATATCCTCCATGGCTATGCCAAATTTGTTTTCATTAAGCCCGGTGGTTATTTTGGCATGAGTGTGTGCATCAACATTCGGGTTAATTCTGAATGCTACGTGTGCACATTTGCCCATTTCACCAGCTATTTGGTTAATGACATCAAGCTCGGGCAAACTTTCTACATTGAAACTGTGTATGCCTTTCTCTAATGCCGTACGAATTTCCCAATCGCTTTTGCCAACTCCGGCGTAAACGATTTTATTGCCAACAAATCCAGCCTCAGAAGCAGCAAGTATTTCGCCTCCTGAAACGCAGTCCGCACCTAAACCGTGTTGTGCAATAATTTGCAGAATACGCGGGTTGGCATTTGCTTTGACTGCGTAGTGGACATGGAAATTGGGTCTACCTTTTGTCTCGTCCTCAATTACTTGCAGGGTCTTAAGCAGGCAATCAATATCGTAGTAATAAAAAGGGGTGCTTAGTTTAGAAAAGTCTTGTATAGGAAAGTGTGTCATTTCTTAGCAGTATTCTTGTCTTTGAAGAGTTTTTCGCTTAAAGCGCACAATGCAGCTTTCTTATCTTGCTCACGAATTAAGAAAGAAATGTTGTGATTGCTGCCGCCATATGAGATCATACGCACGGGTATATTGGCTAAAGCTTCTGTTACTAAAGTCTCAAATCCAACATTACCCCAACGCAAATCACCTACCACACAGATGATACACATATTTTCGTCAATGCTTACTGTGCCATACTGTTTCAGTTCTTCAACAATGTTTGCCAAGTGTGCATTGTTATCAATAGTCAGGGTTACACCGACTTCGCTTGTTGTAACCATATCAACAGGAGTATGGTTTACTTCAAATGTTTCAAAAAGTTTGTGCAAGAAACCCGTTGCAAGCAACATACGCGATGAGACAATCTTGATGGCCGTGATATTGTCTTTAGCTGCGACGGCTTTGATGGTGCCTTTTTGCATCTGGTCGTTGATAATTGTACCAGGAGCAGAGGGGTCCATTGTGTTAAGCAATCGCACGGGTACCCCGGCATAGTGAGCTGGCTGAATGCAGGTAGGGTGCAAAATTTTAGCGCCGAAGTAAGCTAATTCTGCAGCTTCTTCAAAATTAAGTTGACGTACAGGTGTTGTTCCTTCAACAAAGCGCGGGTCGTTATTGTGCATGCCGTCAATGTCGGTCCAAATTTGTATTTCGTCAGCATGAAGTACGGCACCTATCAGGCATGCAGTGTAATCAGAACCACCACGTTGCAGGTTGTCTATTTCGCCATTGATATTGCGGCAGATAAATCCTTGTGTGATGTAGAGGTCGTAGCCAGAATTCTTTTCAAGTATGTGGCTCAGGTTTTCTTTTATAAACGACATATCCGGCTCGCTATTAGCATCAGTGCGCATATAGTCAAGCGCTGGTATCAGCATTACTTTAATGCCACATTCTTTCAAATAGTTAGTCACCATATTGGTGCTCATCAATTCGCCTTGTGCCAAAATCTCCTTTTCGAGAGCTGTACTATAAGGTTTGGTTGTAAGGTCGTGCAAATGCATGAAAATGTCGTTGAGCAAGTTGTCTGTATGTTCAACATTTTCCTGCTTGCTGTACAGTTCTGACACATGTGTACGGTATAGTGTGCGCAACTTATTGATAACACTGCCTGCGCCCTCAAGATTTTTCTTCTTGATGTAGTCGGCTATCTCAACAAGCGAGTTCGTTGTACCCGACATGGCAGAAAGTACTACAATCTTGCGCTCTCCATCAGTAATAAGCTGGCAAACGTCCTTCATTCTTTGTGGCGTTCCTACTGATGTGCCACCAAATTTCAGTATCTTCATTGTGTGTGCGTATTTATTGAGGTTATAAAGGTTTATTGTTCAATTTGTAAGAGTCGTCTTATTGTTCTTCGCTAATGCTGCCATCTTTGCAGCGGTATACAACACCCGGGAATTCTTCCAGCAAGTTCATGTTGTGTGTAACCATAACCACAGCACTACCTTGTTCGCGTACACTCTGCAGTATTCGCATTATTTGGCGGCTGGTTTCAGGATCAAGGTTGCCGATAGGTTCGTCTGCTAACACAATCTTGGGGTTGTTGAGCAAAGCTCGAGCAATACAAACACGTTGTTGCTCGCCGCCAGACAATTCATGCGGATAACGGTCCAATTTGTCATAAAGTTCCACACGCTCAAGAACCTCTTTGATACGTTGAGGGCGTTCCTTCTTTTTGCAGCCCGTAGCTTTTAATACGAAATCAAGGTTTTGCCCGATTGTTAACTCGTGTAATAACTGAAAATCTTGGAAAACAATTCCCAACTGACGGCGTAATAAGGGCAGGTGTTTACGCTTGAGCTTGGTCATGTCGTAATTCAGCACTTGAGCCTTTCCTTCGGTGATGGGCAACTCGCCATATATGGCTTTTAGCAGCGAACTTTTTCCGCTGCCGACTTTGCCTACAATATAAATAAAGTCGTTATCGTCAACACAGAAATCTACGCCATTGAGTATGGGGTGATCATCGTGTCGTAACGATACATTTTGCAGTTGTATCAGCATAATTGATAATATTACAAAGGGATACTACGAAAGCCTGTTTAATCCAGTTTCAATACTGCGAGGAAAGCCTTTTGGGGAACCTGCACGTTACCAATCTCTTTCATACGCTTCTTGCCACGTTTTTGTTTTTCGAGCAATTTACGCTTACGGCTGATATCACCGCCATAACATTTTGCAGTTACGTCCTTGCGCACTTGCTTTACTGTTTCGCGTGCAATGATTTTAGCACCTATAGCGGCCTGAATGGCAATATCAAATTGCTGGCGTGGCAATAATTCCTTCAGTTTCTCGCACATACGACGACCGAAGTATACCGAATTGTCAACATGTGTCAATGTCGAAAGGGCATCAACGGGTTCGCCATTAAGCAGAATGTCAAGTTTAACGAGTTTAGATGGTCTGAAACCGATGGGGTGGTAGTCAAATGAAGCATACCCCTTTGAGATGCTCTTCAGTTTGTCATAGAAGTCTATCACGATTTCGGCCAAAGGCATATCGTAATATAATTCGACACGGTCTCCCGAAACATATTCTTGCTTAACCAATTCTCCACGCTTGCCAAGACACAATGTCATGATGTTTCCTATATATTCGGTACGTGTAATAATTGATGCACGAATGTATGGTTCTTCTATGTGGTCAATTTCAGTTTGATCTGGCATTCCTGCCGGATTATGAACTTCCTTCATTTCGCCATGCTTGTCGTAAATGTTGTAACTTACATTAGGCACGGTTGTGATAACATTCATGTTGAATTCGCGATCAAGGCGTTCTTGCACAATTTCCATGTGTAGAAGCCCTAAAAATCCACATCTAAAACCAAATCCAAGTGCGACAGACGATTCCGGTTGGAATGTGAGTGAGGCATCATTAAGCTGCAGTTTTTCCAAACTGGCTCGAAGTTGTTCAAAATCCTCTGTTTCAATTGGGTAAACGCCTGCAAAGACCATAGGTTTAACCTCTTCAAAGCCTTCGATAGCCTTTTTGCAAGGATTAGCTACTGACGTAATAGTATCTCCCACTTTAACCTCGGTAGCTGTCTTTATACCGCTTACGATATAGCCAACATCGCCGCAGTGCAGTTCCTTGCGTGGCGACAAATCCATTTTGAGAACGCCAATTTCATCAGCATGGTAGCTCTTTTGTGTATTTACAAAAATGACATCTTCGTCCTTGTGTATACTGCCGTTGACTATCTTGAAATAAGCTATTATTCCGCGGAATGGGTTGAATACAGAGTCGAAGATGAGTGCTTGTAACGGGGCTTTTTCGTCACCGGTGGGGGAGGGAATGCGTTCAATTACAGCGTTGAGGATATCGTCAACACCTTCACCTGTTTTACCCGATGCACGAATGATTTCTTCGCGCTTGCAACCTAATAAATCTATAATTTCGTCCTCAACCTCCTCAGGCATAGAGTTTACCATATCGCACTTACTGAGCACAGGAATTATTTCAAGATTGTGCTCGATGGCCATATACAGATTTGAGATAGTTTGAGCCTGTACGCCTTGTGTAGAGTCAACCAAAAGCAAACAACCTTCACACGCAGCTATGCTTCGCGACACTTCGTAGGCAAAGTCCACGTGCCCCGGAGTATCTATAAGGTTTAGATGAAATGTCTCATCCTTATATGTGTATTCCATCTGAATAGCATGGCTCTTGATAGTGATACCGCGTTCGCGTTCCAAATCCATATCATCAAGCATTTGCCCCTCAGTCACCTTTACAGTTTGAGTGTGCTCAAGCAGCCGGTCGGCCAGAGTGCTCTTGCCATGGTCTATGTGCGCAATAATGCAAAAGTTGCGTATGTGTTTCATTTCTTTTCAGGAATGAGTTGTTGTAATTCGTTTGTTATGTAGAGAAAAAGGGATTGTCTGGTAATTTGTACCATTGTCAAAACTTATCTGCTTCGTCAAAGCTGACAGCATGTTTCAAGTCCTTGTCGCTGAGCACGACTTCTGCTCCCTTTATAGGCCAATCTATGCCAATGGAAGGATCTGCATAGTGTATAGAGCATTCAGTTTCGGGGGCATAGCGATTATCTACCTTATATGTGAACACAGCAGTATCGCTCAGTACTTGGAACCCGTGTGCAAATCCTCTGGGTATGAACAGCTGACGTTTGTTCTCATCAGACAATTCTACCATGACATATTTACCAAAAGTTGGCGAATTCTTGCGAAGATCTACAGCCACATCTACAACTGTACCTTGCAGAACTCTTACCAATTTGGCTTGTGAAGCTTCGCCCTTCTGAAAATGCAGCCCACGTAATACACCGCGGCTCGACATTGATTGGTTATCTTGTACGAAGTGTACGTCATGGCCAATATGTTTATTAAAATCCTCCTCGCGCCATGTTTCCATAAAATAACCGCGAGAGTCCTCAAAGACGCGTGGTTCCAATATCCACACATCAGGTATGTTTGTCTTGATATATTCCATGATGATGTTAATTCATATTTTATATTGCACTTGTAAGTCCGGCAACCACAATTTTATCGTCACTGACTTTAGCTGTAAAATCTTTTTGTTCGGGGTGCTCCATCATGTAGTCGCACAAGGCGTCTTCCAAATGATGTTGTATAGATCGTTTGAGTGAGCGCGCTCCATACTGTGCGTCAAAGCCTTTCTTTACAAGGAACTCCCGCACATCGTTATCTAAATGAAGCGTATATCCATTGTGGGCCAATCGTTTGGACAGATCTTGCAATTCCAAGTCTGCAATTTTAAGTGCACTATCACTATTTAGGGGATTAAACATGATAATGTCGTCCAACCTGTTCAGAAATTCTGGCGCAAATTGCTTACGAAGGGCTTTAAGTACGATACTTTCTGCCGCTTCACCTGAAATTTCGCCAGCAACACGCTCAAATCCCAATCCATTACCAAATTCACGCAATTGGCGTGTACCGCTATTCGAGGTAAGAATAATGATAGTGTTGCGAAAATCAACCGTAGTGCCGTTACCATCGGTCAAGCGTCCCTCGTCCATTACTTGAAGCAGCGTGTTGAACACGTCGCTATGAGCTTTCTCTATTTCGTCTAATAAGATAACCGAGTAGGGGTGGCGACGTACGCGTTCGGTAAGTTGTCCGCCCTCTTCATATCCAACGTATCCCGGAGGGGCACCTACCAAGCGGCTCACGCTATATTTCTCACCGTATTCGCTCATGTCTATTCGAATAAGTGCATCTTTCGAGCCGAACATCTGCTCTGCAAGACATTTTACCAAATGCGTCTTACCAACACCTGTCGGTCCTACGAACAGAAATGTGCCAATGGGGCGATCATTGCCTTTAAGACCAATTCTGCTACGTGTTATAGCGCGTGTAAGGCGTTCAACCGCCTTGTCCTGTGCTATAACGCGGGCGTTTAACGTTTGTCGCATACCCTTGAGCCTGTCAGTCTCGTTAGCGGCGACACGTGTGGCGGGTACGCCACTCATCATAGACACAACTTCTGCTACTACGTTTTCGTTCACTTCGGCAGGATTCTCTTGTTGCTGCGCCTGCCATTCTTGTGTCATTCTTTCAAGTTCGATTGTTAGCGTTTGCACTTGATCGCGCAAGTTAGCGGCAAGTTCATAGTTTTGGTCTTGAGCAGCTTGTTGCTTTTGGCTGCGCAACGATTCTATATCTTTCTCTTTTTCTTCAATAAACTTTGGCGTTCCTGCACCTTCTAAATGCATACGTGCTCCAGCTTCGTCCATTGCATCAATGGCTTTGTCAGGTAGAGCTCTGTCTGTAATATAACGCGATGTGAGGTCTACACAAGCTTTCAGAGCATCATCGGTATACGACACATTGTGATGCTGCTCGTAGCGTCCTTTGATGTTATGCAAAATGGTCAGCGTCTCCTCTTGAGTTGTTGGTTCAAGCATTACTTTTTGGAAACGCCTGTCAAGCGCGCCATCTTTTTCAATTGTCTTTTTGAACTCATTGGTCGTTGTGGCACCAATACATTGTACTTCGCCACGAGCCAACGCTGGTTTCAGTATATTTGCTGCGTCAAGGCTACCAGGTGCAGATCCTGCTCCAATAATAGTATGTATCTCGTCTATGAATAAAACAATTTCGGGGTGTGCTTTAAGTTCTTTGATGAGTCGTCTCAATCGTTCTTCGAATTGGCCTCTATATTGCGTGCCAGCAACGATTGTAGCCATGTTAAGTGCCACTATACGTTTGTTGGCTAATAGATGCGGAACGCGATGATGAGCTATTTGATCGGCCAAGCCTTCAACTATAGCACTTTTGCCCACGCCTGGTTCGCCTATGATTATAGGATTGTTCTTTTTGCGTCGGCAAAGGATTTGTACAACACGCAGGATTTCCTTTTCACGACCTACAACTGGGTCCAGACCGCCCTTTGCTGCTACGGCAGTAAGGTCTGTGCCGAAATTATCAATAACAGGGGTGTCGCTATTCGATTTTGTTCTGACATTCTCTTTTGCCTGGCTATTCATGCTGCTACCTTCGCTCGAATTGTCGTTAGGGTAGGGTGAATCGTCCTCATTTGGAAAGCTAAAATCATCTGACACTTTGTTGGCTGCACTTTCTTCTTGCAATTTAGCATAATCGGCACCAAAATCTGCGAGTAATTTCTTCGCCTCATTTTGTCTGTCATGCAACAGAGCAAGAAGCACCAACTCTGAGCTATCCTTCTTTCCATTGGCCAACTTGTCTTCAAGTACAACCAACTTCATGACGCGAGTGCAATCGGTATCAAGTGGTATATCATCACTGTTATATGTCTGCGGTTGTACTGAGTTTTCTTCACCAACCAATTCTTTATGGCTACTCAATACTTTTTTAATCTCGCTTTCAAGTTTCTCGGTGTCAATATTCATTTTCTTGAGCATTAACAGCACTTGTCCATTCTCTATTGCACTTAGCAAAAGACAGAGTGAACTCACACGCAGCAGATTAAACTGAATGGCGATGTTTTTACTCTTGTTGATGATGCGGGCTGTACCTGCAGGTATTTCGTAACTCATAATTATTAGTTATCGTGTTGTTAGTATGTGTTTTGTATGACGTATGCATACTTCATGCCAAAGTCATTATAACACATTGTTCAGATTGCAAAGTTAACATTTGCGATTATATAAACAAAGTGTTTGAAAGAAAGAAACGACATCTTTAATTGAAGTTCAAGTAATTTTTTCCGTTTTAGACTTACGTTAAAGAGCGATGCTACTTAACATCTAAGCTGTTTTATGTTGTTTTGTCCTGTCTGATACACAATGTTATTTATAACTTGAATAAAGTATTACATTAATATGATTATGTGGAGTTTCCAATGTTTTTGCACGCGGAAGGGCACTCGTCGTACACGATTAAATATCTTTTGACAGGGGAAACGCATTGAATAGCGTGTGCAGGTTAATGCACGTGGCTCCATCAAGCTTGTGCTTTGTTTGCTTTTATGAGCTTTTGTGTGGTCTGATAGTTGATTTAGGCCTAAACAACTCTAATCCTTGGAAATAGTTTTGTATATTTGCAATATTTTTGTGGTACACACGTTTTAACTATGCTGCAAACACTGCGATGACAGTTGAGATATTTAGACGTGTTTGGCAAAAATAGATATTAAAGTAAAAAACGAAAAAGACAACTATTAATACATGACACTTAAGAAGTTTGCATTATTTCTCGCGCTATCTATTAGTGTATCGCTTCCTATGATTGCGCAATCAGGCATGACTGACAGTCAAGTTATGCAGTTCATGATACGTGAAAACGAGCGAGGCACATCGCGAGATCAAATTGTTACCAAACTGATCGAGCGAGGGGTTAGTATTGACCAAATTAGGCGCATTCGCACAAATTACGAAAAGCAGAAAAAAGGTACTGTTGTAGGTGCACGCGACATAAGTGGTAAATCAACTGGCAATGATCGCACTCGTAAAAATAATGGTGATAAACGAGAGGAGAAGCTTGAAGGCATGTCGCAACGTGAAGGCGCTTCGGTGCGTGTAGATGAAAGTAGTATGTCTGCCGTCCAGTTGAAACGCTACAAACGTGAACAGAAAAGCGAATATCTGGACGAGATGGAAGACTTGCTCCCAGATTCTCTTGAGAATTTGAAATTGCCAGAAGATGAACTGCGCGAAACAAAGAAAAAGAAAAAAATAGAGGTCTTTGGGCGCAACATCTTCAACAACCGTAAGTTGAGCTTTGAACCCAATATGAATATTGCAACGCCGCAAGATTATCGCTTGGGGCCAGGCGATGCTGTATATGTTGATGTATGGGGTGCCTCACAGCAACGTTTTGAAAGTACAGTTTCGCCCGATGGAACGATAAATATTGAGAATTACGGGCCGGTTGATGTAGATGGGCTTACAGTGGCACAAGCTAATCATAGGCTGCGTGCAACACTCGGCAAACGTTATGGTGGGTCTAATATTCGTCTGACAGTGGGACAAACCAAGACCATTACAGTAGACGTCATGGGCGAGGTGCAAGTGCCCGGCACTTATACACTTTCGGCTTTTGCCACCGTGTTTAATGCTTTATATATGGCAGGTGGTACAAATGACATTGGTACACTACGTAACATCAAGATCTTTCGAAACAAGCGCTTGATTTCAACATGCGATATCTATGATTACATTTTGAATGGGAACATGAAGGGTAATGTGCGCTTGGCTTCGGGTGACGTGATTGTAGTCGGTGCCTATGAGTGTCTTGTCAATATTACAGGTAAGGTAAAGCGCCCCATGTACTACGAAATGAAAGAGAAGGAAAGTGTGGGTACGCTCATCAAGTATGCTGGTGGATTTACCGGCGATGCCTATCAAGGCAATATAAATTTGATGCGCAAAGCTGGCGGCGAACTCTCTGTCTACTCCATCGATGAGTTTGAACGCAATTCGTTCCATTTGGCTGACGGCGATTCTGTCTCGGTGGACAGTACGCTGCAACGTTATCGCAATATGGTAGAAATAAAAGGTGCTGTAATGCGTCCTGGTAAATATCAGATGGACGGCAATATTACAACGATTCGTCAATTGATAGAGGCTGCAGGTGGTTTGAGCGAAGATGCCTTCACAACCCGTGCGTTTATTCACAGAATGAAGGAAGACCGTACATTGGAGGTTATTGACGTAGATGTAAAGGGTATAATGGATCATTCGGTAGCAGACATCACGCTGAAGAACGAGGACGTATTCTTTATTCCTTCAACAAAACTGATGCAGGAAGAACGCACGTTATCGATTATCGGCGAGATTAACTACCCAGGTGTGTATAATTACGCAGAGAATACATCGTTGGAAACCTTTATTTTGCAAGCTGGTGGACTTAAAGATGCCGCATCGCTCATCAAGGTGGACGTGTCGCGTCGCCTACGTAACCAAGAGGCTGATCATTCAGGAACACAGGTTGCGCAGACTTTCAGCTTTTCGCTTAAAGATGGATTCGTAATAGATGGCACGCCGGGCTTCATTCTTGAACCTTTTGACGAAGTGTATGTGCGTCGTTCACCAGGTTATGTGCCTCAACAGCATGTGTCAATCGAAGGTGAAATCACTTTTGCGGGTGTATACACGCTTCGTAATAAGGGTATGCGTTTGAGCGATTTAGTGCGCGAGGCTGGTGGTTTGACAAATGAGGCTTATGCCAAGGGCGCTCATCTTGAGCGCACTTTGACACAGGCAGAACGAATTAAACAACAATCATTGGTAAAACTGGCAGTAAGTGACTCGTTGGATATGAAACGCATCGAGATGAGTAATACACAAATGGTCGGAATTAACCTTGACCAAGCAATGAAGAATCCTGGTTCTGATCAATGGGATTTGGTATTGCGCGAGGGCGACCGATTAGTTATTCCACAATATAATAACACCATTACAATCAATGGACAAGTAATGTATCCTAATTCAGTTGCTTATAAGGAAGGTGCAAGCTTGTCATACTACATCAATCAATCGGGTGGCTACGGATTACGCGCTAAAACGAATCGCGTATTTGCTGTAAACATGAATGGTACGGTTACTCGAGTTAAATCTGCAAAAGATATTACGCCTGGTTGCACCATAGTAGTTCCGGCTAAGGGTAAAAAGCAACGTCTGTCGTTTGGTGAGATATTATCATTGGGATCAATGACAGCTACATTGGGAACCGTTATTGCGACACTTGTGAAATAACATCAATTTGAGATAAATGCAATAATCATAAATTCGGTTCTGTAGTACATATATAAGTCTGCAGAATCGAATTTATGAGACTATAATACAGGCGCGAACACAATATAAATAGATTAGTTGGCGTGCCGCACATGTACACTCCTTCTTTTGAAACTTGCGATTATGCTTTTATTTTATCCTATTATAACCATGTTAGTTAGTGCACTGGTAACGGTAATATCCATGCCGCTACTTTTGCGTTTTTGTCAAGTACGTGGATTGTTTGACATGCCCAACGAACGAAAGGTTCATCACAACAAAATTCCGCGATTGGGTGGTGTGTTATTTGCACCGGCAACGGTTATAGGCATAGGTGTTTCTATTCTTGTAATGATGGCGTTGAAGGATAATTGGCTGCCATCTATGGCCGAGCCAGCGTTATTCTTGTTCTTTGGTATGTTCTTGATATATATCATTGGTTTATTAGATGATATTTTAGGTCTCGATGCAAAAATAAAGTTTGGCACCCAGCTGGTGGCATCGTTCTTTATGCCATTTTGCCATTTGTACATAAATAACCTGTACGGTTTTTGTGGCATTTACGAGATATCAACATGGGTTGGTTATCCATTAACGATATTGCTTTCATTACTAATAATCAATGCGTTTAATCTGATAGACGGTATAGATGGATTAGCCTCTGGGCTTGGCGTCATTGCATTGGGCGTTTATTCATACTTGTTTGCAAGTCTTGGTAGCGTGGTTTTTACGGTTTTCGCTATGGGACTATTGGGAACCATGATGGCATTTATGTACTTCAACCTTTTTGGAAATGCTAAGAAGTTTACTAAAACCTTCATGGGGGATACTGGCAGTTTGATATTGGGTTACTCAATAACATATTTATCCATTAAGTACAGTATGTACAACCCGCAGGTTTTTCCCGTGCAATCATGTCCTATATTGGTAGCATATACATTGGTGCTGGTTCCTGTATTAGATTTAGTTCGAGTGGCAATAGAACGCGTGTCGATTGGCAAGGGAATGTTCACACCTGACAAACGGCATATCCATCATCTTTGTATGGCTGCAGGTATGTCTATGCACAAAGCGTTGGTTTTCATTTTGTCACTGCAATTTGCATTCGACTTATTGAATTTGGCATTGTTTAAGTACTTATCAGTTCCGACAACGCTTATCGTCTTACTTAATGTAGCCGTATATGTACTTGTCGTTATACTTCTAAAGAAACGTAATGTATAAAACATTGGTCGCTCTTTTGGAACGCTAATTAGGATTTCCCTACAAACGAAACAACCCGTTAGAATTTATTTACTAACTTTGCAACAATGCGTTTTTTACTACCTGTTGAGAACAAATAACGTGTTGACTAAAGAACATTCAATTTGATATGGAAACAAACAACATACCGCAGTCCTCTGATTCTATAGCCGTGCGCTTCGCCCACGTGCTGCAATTGATTATTCGCGGTTGGAAAACAATCATTGTTACAATGGTTGTGGTAATAGCTATAGCTGCCGTCTACATTTTTAGTCTGCCGCGAGTGTATGAATCAGAGTGTACACTCCTTCCCGAAACTTCGTCATCTTCGGGAGGTATATCGGGCAACTTGGGATCTCTTGCCTCAATGGCAGGTATTAAAATGGGCGACATGGGCAATCAAGATGCCATATATCCTGAATTCTACCCTAAAGTTGTATCGTCAACTGTATTCTTAGCTGAATTGCTTAAAGATCAAGTTACCTGTAAGCGTACTAAGAGTAAAACAAATGTTTATGTTTACTTTCGTGACAAACAGCAGAAAGCTTGGTGGGCGAAAATGATGCCAAAGGGCGAGGAGAAAAAGGATAGTAGCGACGTCGATAATTTCAATATAAATCCAACGCACATATCTAAAAAACAGCAAAAGGTCGTGGACGATCTTAGTGGCGCTATTATGTGTATGGTCGACAAAAAGACGGACATGATAACCGTACGTGTTGAAGTGCAAGATGCTGATGTGGCACAACAGATTGCAGATTTGGTGTGCAAGCGCTTGCAAACGTATATCACACGTTACAGAACAAACAAAGCGCGAAAGGACGTAACATATAGCGAAGCCATCGCAAAGAACGCTTATGACAAATACATCAAATCACAAACAGATTATGCAGCCTTTTGCGATACGCATGAAGATGTGACACTGACTTCGTACCAACAGGTGCAAGACAGGTTGGAAAACGAAATGCAGCTTGCTTTTAACACGTACTCGCAGTGTGCACAGCAGTTGCAACTTGCTAAGATGAAATTGCAAGAGCGTACGCCAGTCTACACCACTATCCAGCCGGCCACAGTCCCTCAAAAGCCTTGTGGCCCAAAAAGAGTTTTTACGATATTAGCTTTCACAATGCTCTCTTTCTTCGGAAGTGTCTGTTGGATTTTAATGCGTGACATGTTGAAAAAGAAGCGAGCAAACTAAAACAAACCCATTTATAGCCATCTGCATGAGACTGAGTTTGAATGCTGTAAAGAGCAACGGACGGGAACTAACCGATACGATATATCTTATAATACTACAAGGTGCCAATCAGTTGCTTCCATTGTTTGTAATGCCGTTCCTAATGATAAAATTGGGAGCGGAAGGCTATGGTTTTGTAGGCTTCTCACTTTCGGTCATTCAGTATTTGGTTCTGATTGTTGATTTTGGATTCAATCTTTCTGCTACAAAACGTATAGCACAAGCTAACGACGATGTAGATAAATGCAATGAGGTCTTTTGGAATGTTGTTGCGGCAAAGTCGTTACTCTTGATAGCTTCATCGGTTATATTGCTTGTGCTGATGCTGACTGTACCAACATTCCAGTTGTATAGTCAAGCCATTTGGGCCACATGGCCTATGCTTTTGGGTTCGACTTTCACGTTTATGTGGTTCTTTCAGGGAAAGGGATATATACGTTTCTTTTCTGTGATGAACACATTGTCAAAATTGGCACTGTTACCGCTCATATTCGTGTTTGTAAAGACACCGGACGATTGTTCCCTTGCTGCCTTCTTACAGGCAGTGGTGTTTGTTGGCACTGCTATCATCTCAAACATTTACATATATTGTAAAAGATTGGTGCAGTGGCATACCCCATCGTGGAAAGGCATAAAGGAAGAACTTGCCGAAAGTTTTCCTCTGTTTCTCTCTACTGCTTCAACCAGCGTATACACTCAGTTGATTGTAATAGTACTTGGTTTTTACTGTACGACGTCGGAGGTTGGAAAATATGCTTCGGCCGACCGTATTATGCGTGCTCTATGCTTCTTATTATATGTACCGCTCAATCAAGTCTTCTTTCCAAAAATCAGTGCATTGGCTGTAAAAGGAAAAGATTTGGCAGCGGGACTATTTAAGCAAGTAATGCTCATGGTTATTCTTGTCATGTGCTGTGTGTCGGCATTCCTATTTTTCGGGGGCGTCTATTTGCCAAATCTGTTGGGGCATGATTATGCAGGCATAGATGTATATCTTAAAATACTGGCCATTGCGCCTCTGGCTATAGGCTTTGGCGGTGTGTTCGGGCAGATGGGACTCGTTGCTTTGGGCAACAAATACACGAGCAAAAAATTTCGTGACGTTTATTTTATCGCAGCATTAACTGCCATAATAATGATGTTTGTCCTGACACCATGGTTGGGTGCTATAGGTGCCTGTATCACGGTGAGTGCAACAGAATTGCTTGTAGCAGTACTGATGGCATATAATTTCAAAAAGAATATCGGTCTATGCTTATCATAGTTTTATTATTAACATTGATGCTTACATTGTTGGGGCTGTATATCTCAAGAGATATATTTGCCCCTTATGTGGCTGGACCAGGTGTGTGGCTTATTGCTCTACTTATATATTATCTTTTGCCTAACAACTTTTATCCAGTCACTCATGATTTTCCACTTGCTCTGTCATTGTGGTTGGTAGGATATTTTGTGTTGTCGGTAGTCTGTGACAAGTATGTTGCCCCAGCATCGCCCGCGTCCGTCAAGCGTCAGCCTAACAAATTTGTGCTTCGAGCCTATTTTATCATAACTATTACAGCCATTCCCGTGGTATGCGGTAAAATTATTTGGCAAGCGTTTACTACTGAACCTGAAAACATATTTCGCTATATGCGAATTTTGAATACGGGAATAGATGAAGAAATTGAGATGCCAGATCTCGGCATCTTGATATATTTCACATCGTTGGCATTTGTGATGTTATTCTTCTCATACCTTTATTTCAAGAAGAAATGGCTCATTGGCATAGTCTTATTCATGAATCTACTCTTCGCTACGGTTACAATGTCCAAGACCGTATTCCTAAGCGTGATGTTCTCATCATTGTATATATGCTATTATTGCAAATATATTAGGATTAAACACATGTTCTTGGGCTTGATAGCGTTTGTCGCTTTGAGTTTCGTTGTCCAAAACGCGCGTGCCGTAGGTGAAGATATGGAAACAAATAATTTTTTGGCAACCTATTTATCGAGCAGTATTGTGGCTTTTGACTATTTTGCGGTTCCAGATTCAGCTGTCCAATTTGGCGAACATACATTCAGATTACTATATGCCATTGGTCACAGTTTAGGCTTGTGCCATGAGCCAACTGGAGTCATCCTCGAATTTGTAAATGTTCCCAATGCAACAAATACGTATACAAATCTCTATCCATTTTACGAAGATTTCGGATTAGTGGGTGTGTTTGTATTCTCTATGATATATGGTGCCATATATGGTGCTTTATATAAAAAGGCACGCACTGGTGGAAAATTCGAACTGATACTTTACGCCATATTGTTGACATTTGTGTTGATGGAGTTTATAGGAGAATTCATATTCACCAATCTGTCTATGTTCCTGCAATATTTATTCTTTGCAGTACTTCCATTCCTTATTACAGACAGACAAAATGAAAAATTTGGAATTGGATCTTAAATATGAAAGTTATGCCTCAAATAGATATACTAATGGCCACCTATAATGGTGGTGAATACATTGCAGCACAGATACGCTCGTTGCAAAATCAAACGTTCTCGGACTGGCATTTGATTGTACATGATGATGGTTCAACAGATGACACGTTGCAAATCGTAAATGATTTTTGCAAAATTGACAACAGAATCGAAGTCCTTGATGACGGGAAATCATTTCATGGGCCTGCGGGTAATTTCGTCCACCTGATGAAATCGTCCACTGCACCCTATATGATATTTTGTGACCAAGACGATATATGGCTTGAAGACAAACTGCAAAAACTGCATGACGCCATGCTCCAGGTCGATAATGGCATGCCACAGATGGTGTACTGCAATGCTTACGTCTACGACACCGTGCAGAACGACATCAGCGGGCATGCAGTACTGTGGCAACCTACTGATTTACACGAAGCTCTTTTTGCTAATGCAGGCGTACAGGGGTGTTCTATCATGATAAATTCTGCACTACGTGATGTATGCCATAAAGTGCCAGACTATGTTACAATGCACGACCATTTTGTAACATTGGCAGCACTTACTTTCGGCAAAATTACCTACGTCGATCAAAGGCTGATGCTATATCGCAGGCACGATCTGGCAGTTACGGGTGCAACGTACAAAAACTTTATGGAACGCATTACACACTTCTTCAATTCAGACAAGACTGTGTTGGAAAAGAACCATGTACGGGCTATTGAAAGTTTCTTTGAATGCTTCAAGCAAGATATGCCAAATGAAAAGAAGGCAATATTTACAGACTTCTTCCGTTTTCTTAATGAAGGAAAGGTCCGAAACTTGCTACACGCATTCATTGGTGGGTACCGGTTATTTGGCAGTCGTAGCATTCTGATTTTCAAAATATTGGTACGTAAAATGTTGTAAGGCGCAAACTATTGCGACATGAAGTACAAAGTGTTGCATTAGTATCATAGTCCGTAGGCGGATATTATTGTTTACAACTTAACAGGTTGACAGGCTAAGACGTAAGTATGTTCTGCACTATTTATTGTGTTAAAGACACAACGATCAGGAACATAAGAACTTAACAAACTTACTTACCTGTCACCCTTTAACTCGTTAACGTGTTTACTAATCCCGCCAACGTGTTATCATATTGAATATTACTATCATGAAAATAACACACATAATCAATGCCCTCGAAACAGGTGGCGCAGAACGTTTGCTGACAGAAATGTTGCCATTGATGCAGGCAGCGGGTCATGAAGTGAATATCGTTCTGTTGAAATCTACAAACGATGTCTTTGAGCAGAAACTCAAGCAGCTTGGCATTCGTGTTGAAGCAGTTAACATTTGTGCTGGCCGATACAATCCGTTGAATGCTTTCAAACTTGCAAAATACATAAAGAACTCAGACATCGTACATACCCATCTGTTTCCTTCGCAGTATTGGGGAGCATTAGCTGTAAAATTGTGGCGTAAGAGAATAAAGCTTTTCACCACAGAGCACAGTACCTTTAATTCGCGAGGAAAATATGCCATAACTTCATGGTTGGACAAACATATATATGCCCTGTATGATGGCATCATCTGCATCTCGAAAGGTACAGCGGATTTCGTAAAACAAAGAGTTCCCCAAAATGTGGCAATACGAGTGATAGAGAACGGGGTGCGACTGCCAAGTGCGTCAATGTCAGTTCCAGCTGAGCAGCGTGACAAGTTCATACCTGGTTTGCGTGCAGATGACTTTGTTATTATGCAGGTTGCGCGTTTCTCAGAGCAAAAAAATCAAGATTGTGTCATACGCGCATTAAGCAAACTGCCACACAATGTACATGCCGTATTTGTAGGGTATGGTGTACGCGAAACATTGTGTAAAGATTTGGCACAGCGCATGGGTGTGGCGGACAGAACGCACTTCTTGGGTGAACGTAGCGACATAGACGATTTGTGGCGTATTGCAGATATTGGTGTCATGTCATCACATTGGGAGGGGTTCGGCCTTGCTGCTGTAGAAGGCATGGCACATAGCAAACCCGTGTTGGCCTCAGAGGTCAGCGGACTCGCAGATGTGGTGCGTTATCATGAACTACTTTTTCCGCCAGACGATGACAAAGACCTGGCACATAAAATAGAATGGTTGCTCAATAATGAGGACCAGAGAGCACATTGGGGACGTATGTGCTACGAAAACGCACAACGTTTCAGTATCGAGAAGATGGTTGGAAAGTATCTGGAATTCTATCGCGAATTACTACCTGGCAAATAACCACACAATTTTATGAAACTTATATTTTGCGATAATACCCTTTGGGGACTGGTAAACTTTAGAGGCGAAGTGCTGAAGCATTTCGTCCAAAAAGGTTGTGAAGTCATTTTGGTGGCACCCGAAAAGGAAGATGCACAAATGCAGACCCATATACCCGAAGGCATGCGCTTTATACCTATTAGTATGGGGCGCACCTCAAAAAGTCCATTGAACGATTTGCGGTATTTCGTCAGATTACTGAAAATATTCAAGAGCGAGAAGCCCGATATTGTATTCAATTATACCATAAAGCCCAACATATATGGATCGATTGCAGCAAAAATTAGTGGTGCACGTTCTGTGGCAATGATGGCTGGTTTAGGATATGTATTCATCAATGACAATTTTGTGACAAAGGTTGCCAGATTGCTGTATCGTTTTGGCTTGCATTTCACTACACATCTGTTGCTGCTCAATGAGTACTCCAAAACGTTGGTCGAAACGAAGCATCTGTGTGCCCCCCAAAAAATGATATTGTTGAAGGGCGGTGAAGGTATAAATGTAACAGACTACCCCCAATGTGACAATGCTTCGCCTACAACCACTTTTTTGTATATTGGTCGTATATCCTGGGACAAGGGATACGAAGAATTGTCAACAGCAGCCCGATTACTCAAATCAAGGAATATAGACGTCCATATCGAATTGATTGGAGCTTTGGACCCATCCTATCCAAAAAGCGTGCCCGTTGAACGTGTAAAGAAAGATGAGGCAGAAGGATTAGTTAAATATTTAGGCTTTACACGCGATATGAAGAGCGTGTATAAGCGAAAAGGCATAGTCGTAATCTTGCCATCTTATTGCGAAGGCATGAATCGAGCTTTGATGGAGGCTTGCGCTTCGGGCAAACCCATTATAACGACAGATGTGCCAGGCTGTCGCGAAGCTGTGGAGGAGCGTGTCAATGGTTATATTGTTCCAGCTCGCGACAGCAAGGCTTTGGCCGATGCCATGCAACGCTATTTAGAATTGTCTGATGATTGCAAAAAACAATTCTCAGACAATAGCCGGAAGCGGGCTGTAAACAAGTTCGATATCAAAAGCGTGTTAGCTGTGTACGACAATATTGTCAAGTCGTGTACTGAGAGCTGTCAATAAAATGGTCCCTCTCAATTCCAGCAACACCATTTGCGCCGCCACTTGTAGTGAAGGTGGGGCTACAATTTAATCAAAAGCAAATTATGTCATCAGACAAAAGTTTATATCTGGTTACTTTTTCAGTTGTTGTGTACAAGCAGCCCGTTGATGAAATTGAGCGGGTGGTCAGGTCGCTACTTTTGTATGCCAACAAAAAGGTAATATACATAATTGACAATTCGCCTTGCATGGTGGTACAAAACTTGTGCCACCTCAGCAAGTGTATAGTTCTCAAGCATTTCCCAAAAAACATAGGCTTCGGACAGGCTCATAACTGGGCTATCAGCGAGGCAAAGGAAAAAGGCAGCAAATACCATTTTGTGGTCAATCCTGACATATTCTATAGTAAAGATGTCGTTTTGCCGATGGTCGAATTTATGGAGCATAATCAGGAGGTTGGCGAAATGATGCCCCAAATACTATACCCTAATGGCAGAACACAGTTCTTGCCCAAACTTATGCCGTCGCCGCTAATGTTGGCACAACGCAAATTATCGCAATTTTTCCCCGCTGTACGCAGTCGGTGGATGAAGCGCTTTGAAATGCGACAAATGGCCGATGATAAGGTTTACGACATAGGCCATGTTTCTGGTAGTTTTGCAGCTTTCCGCATGAAAGCATTAGACGATTGCGGCACTTTCGATAGCAGATTTTTCTTATATTTTGAAGATACGGACATATCACGACGTATACACAAAAAATACCGGACTATCTACTATCCCCTTGTCGCTGTTTATCATGATTATGGTAATGGAGCCAGCAAAAGTCCTAAACTGTTCTCTATTTTCATCATGTCACTGATCAAATTCTTCAACAAGTGGGGGTGGTTCTTCGACGACGAGCGAAAAATCTGTAACAACAAATTTCTTGCACAATTACAATGATAACACGCATACGCATAATCAACGCCCAACTGGCCAACATGACAGCAATGCTAATGTTAATGTTGACAATTATAGCCTGCTCAGCAGGTGGGGGAACAAAAAACAACGTCAATACCGAGGATAGGAGTGAGGCACGCAATAAAATGGAAACCGAAGCACAGGCAAGGTTGTCCATGGCTCGTGCAAAATTAGCACAGATGCAATGTGGCGAAGCCAAAGCCATTGTCATTAAAATGCGAAAGGACTGCTATTTAGCCTTGTCAGCGCGCAAAGAAGGCATTTTACTCATGGACTCTATCGATATCCAACAAGCCAAGCTTGAACTCAGCAAAGCAGATAGTTTGATGCAGAAACAGCATAGCATCTCAACATCGGACGAGTTTGACGAGGCTTGCCGCAAAGTGCAGTTTTATGAACGAAAGTTGCAATACGACAGTCGCTCCACCAACAAGTAATTAAGAACGTTTCAGTACACTATAAGTAGGTGTTCAAAATTATTTATACATTGAAAGTGTATTATCGGGACGCAGATGTTTCCTTCGGGTGAGGGAGCATAGCGGGCTATGTGACCGAGACTGAAGGGAACAGATGCGCCTCGAGAATATGCTTTCAATGTGAAAATGACGCCTACTGACTGTATAAAATAATTTTGAACACCTACTTATTCATGAACACAACATTGTTTCAGTCACAGTTGAATCAGTCACAGTTGGAAGCTGTAACCTATTGCGATGGGCCTTCATTGGTCATTGCTGGTGCCGGCTCTGGCAAAACCCGCGTTTTGACATACAAAATAGCCTATTTGTTGCAGCATGGTTATGAGCCGTGGAGCATTTTGGCCCTAACCTTCACCAACAAGGCAGCACGCGAGATGAATGAGCGAATATTCAAAATCTGTGACGGTGCAGACTTGCGCGGTTTGTGGAGTGGTACATTCCATAGCATCTTTGCCCGCATACTGCGTATGGAACATGAGGTCATTGGCTATCCGCAGGACTTCACCATATATGATTCGTCCGATTCAAAGTCTCTGATAAAAGCTATTGTAAAGGAGCTCCAACTCGACGACAAAGTCTATAAGCCCAACATTGTAGCTGGCCACATATCAGAGGCAAAGAACCATTTGCTGCTACCCTCAGCTTATAGTGCAGAAAGCAGCCTGCTACGCCGCGACACTTCGGAAGGAGTGGGGCAGATACACAAAATTTATGCTATCTACCAGCAAAGATTACTTGCCGCTGGGGCCATGGATTTTGACGATTTGCTGTTAAATATGTTCTTGCTATTGCGTGATCACCCTGATGTTCGCGAGCGTTATATAAATCGTTTCCGCTATATTCTTGTTGATGAGTATCAAGACACCAATATGGCACAGCACAAAATACTGACGTTGCTCACCACACCGCAGTCTAAAATATGTGTTGTGGGAGATGATGCGCAAAGTATATATGGATTTCGCGGTGCTGACATAACTAACATTCTTACGTTTAAGGAACAGTACCCATCTGCCAAACTTATCAAGTTAGAGTGCAACTATCGTTCAACTCGCAACATTGTAGAGGCCGCGAACTGCATCATTAGCAACAATCAGAGCCAAATACCCAAAACCGTATATTCTGCTGGCGAAGAAGGTGATCCTATCGAATTATTTTCTGCCGAGACCGACAAGGAAGAAGCCCGCAAGGTGTTGTCGCACATTGTCAAACTACGCAGACAAGCAGACTTACCATATAACGAGATAGCCATTTTATATCGTACCAATGCACAGAGTCGTGTGTTGGAGGAGGCTTTACAAGGTGCGGCCATGCCATACCGCATATATGGTGGTTTATCGTTCTATCAGCGCAAGGAAATAAAAGACGTCCTGGCATACTGCCGTTTGGTGGCTAATCCGCACGACGAAGAGGCATTCAAGCGCATAGTCAATTATCCCGCCCGCGGTATAGGAGCAACCACCTTGCAAAAAATCCAGCTCACTGCAGCAGCCAATGGTGTAAGCATGTGGCAGGTGGCCGAAACGCCAGAGGCGTATGGTGCTGCCATTAGTAAGGGAGCAGCTAACAAACTTGCCGCCTTTTGTGAACTGATAAATACTTTAAGGAAAGAGGCTGACGAGAATAGCGCCTCAACTGTGTTGAAAAGCATCATTCGCAAAAGCGGCATAGCAGTCGACCTGACGATGGAGCGTTCGGCTGAGAACAAGGCAAAACAGGAAAATGTGGACGAATTGGTCGGTTCTGTACAAGCCCTTGAAAAAGAGGCCTTTGAGGAGGAAGGACGGAACATGCTAAATCTGTCCGAATTCCTTTCTACTGTGTCATTGCTTACCGACACCGATGCGAAAGATGACGGACAACCCCGCATAACACTAATGACCATTCACGCAGCCAAGGGGCTGGAGTTTGGAGCCGTTTTTGTTACAGGCATGGAGGACGAACTCTTTCCAAATGCCAATGCTCGCTATAATCCGCGCGAGATGGAGGAAGAACGCCGCTTATTCTATGTAGCAGTCACACGCGCTAAACGCTATTGCTTCTTGAGCTACGCCAAAACACGTTACCGCTATGGTTCACTACAGTTTTGTGAACCAAGTCCTTTCCTCGACGAAATAGACAAAGCCTACATACACAAAGATCACTCAACGTCTTCACGTTCCAGTTATCATGACAACAGGTCATACGAACAACGTCAGAGTAGAGGCAATAATTTCGATGATTTCTTCGGTAACCCCTCCGAAGATGACTTCCGAAAGGCCATGAGTGGAAATTCGTCATATTATGGCCATCAGCGTCAGGAAGCCTACACTACGGGTAATCGCAGCTATCGTACAAAACGCGACACCACCCCCAAGCAAGTTGCCCCTGTTGTACCGCATGGCTTTATTCGCACAGGCATTACGCGCGCAAAAACAGCCTCCACTTCCAATGCTGCCACCACATCAAATGGTGCATATCAGATAGGTATGCGCGTACATCACGATCGTTTCGGAAATGGTACAATAGTTGGTACAGAGGGTAATAACGAGAATGCAAAAGTAAAAGTAGAATTTGATACTGCTGGTACAAAAAATCTGCTCGTTAAGTTTGCAAAGTTGCGCAACATTTAAGGCGCTTTTATGGCCGATAAAGTCAATAAAGCATTCCTTTGTTATCTGATAAAGATTCAATACACAAATATTACGCCCGGAACCCGCCAAATAGGGCTTCGGGCATAATATTTCAAGATATTGATGTCCAGTAAAACGTAAACAAGCTAACGCTACCTCTAAGGGGCGACGCGTCCCGCGTTATCGGGAAAAATGCCATGTTTTTCGCTTTACACTGCTGAGGCGCTGCCTGACTATTTGCCGCTAACGCGGGAAACAGAAGAACATAAGAACATAAGAACAAAAGATAACGTTTGTGCTTGCCGCTTACCGCGGGAACATAAGAACATAAGTTTCTCTAAAAAAGGATTATGAGTATCCTAAGTAACACACGAAATCCCAATATTCGTTTTCTATACAGCGCAAATATCCAGTCTCTCCAAAATTGAAGAGACGACACGTATGTAAAAAGGTATTTTTCTCTTCTAGCTCGAAGCTATACGTGGGCATCCACAAGTATCCAAGGCTTTGGCTAATTTACAAGGACGGAGTCGAACTACCAGAAACTTAATAGCCTTGCAATGGAAACTTATTGTTACAGCTTGCACTAAGCAAGCTGAGTACTATCTTTAGCAACAGACTTTTGGGGTTCAAAGTCCTTGTATGAAACATTGAATTTCAGAATGTGCCAAATGCACACAAGTATTTTTCTGGCCACAGCTACCACTACTTTCAACTTGAATTTCTTCCTCACTTGTGTGTGAAATGCGTAAAACTTAGAGAAGTAACAATCTTTCGTTCTTGATGCAGCCCATGCGCATTGAACACTGGCAATTCTGATGAATCTGTTCCCGTGAGTAATCTTGTTCGATTTGATTTTCTTGTTACTTTCGTCATTTCTTGGGTTGAAACCGCACCAAGAGACGAGATGTTTGGCACTCGGGAACGCATTTACGTCTGGACCTATCTCGGCAAGGACTGTCAGGGCGGAACGCTCGCTTACACCCGGGATTGTCTGAAGGTTCTTCATCTGTTCCTCAAACTCCCTGTTGCAGATTTCCCGCATTTTTTCAATGCATTTGTTCTTGTTATCCTCCAATAAGGCTGATTCTGCAACATATTGTGCAAGCATGTCTATTTCAGCTTCGGAAACGACACCTGTAAGTGCTGCCAGTATCGTATCCTCGCCATGCTTGTTTATAATGCGTTTGTGTACGAGCATAAGTAGTTCTTGCGGTGAAGTTACACCTTCAGATATACGCTTGACAACATTTTTGTAACTCTTGCAATCTGTATTGGACACATAGTTACTCAAACGAATATTACATCGCTGCAATATCGCATCAATCTTGGAATACTTTCTTACTAATTCCGCATTCAACTCGAATATTCGTCTGTCGTACAAGCGGAGTTGTTGGATTAAAGGAGGTGGAATAAAGCTACCACGAATTAGTTCCTTCATGACGCATTCCGCAATCCATTGAGCATCCTTGACATCACTTTTACGCCCAGGAAGTTGCTTAATAAAGTAAGGATTAACCAACTTGAGTTCAAATGAATCAACAAGTACGCGCCAGATGGGAATCCAATACACACTTGTGCTTTCCATTGCGACTTCGCTGACTTCGTTTTCTGCCATAAAATCGCGCATGGAATCGAGTTGTGGAGTCAAAACGCCGTATACGCGTTCTATTTTCTCCCCGTTTTCTCGCAAAATACAGAGATATACACTATCTTTGTGCACATCAAGCCCTGCTACAGTTTTCATAAGCATTTAATTTAATTAGGCGTTAGAGCCTGTTTTCCCACAAATATACGGGATTTTGGCAACATTTGCCAATATAGGAAACTGAAGCGGGCTTGATTTATGTTTTGCTGCGGTCCCTTTTTTATCTCGTGGGCATGTGATTGGAAATTCTCATCTTAATTTACATAAGATACACATAAGGCCGCTGCGCGGCTGACGGCCACGGACTACCGTCCGCGTGGCCTCAAGAGACATAAGGGCTGACGCCGAGAAAGGTGGGCGGTGGATTGTTATTAGGGCTGACGCAAAGCGGGGCTTTCTGTTACGGGAGGGCGGATTTTCTGTTATGAGGGAGCAGATTTTCTGTCGCTCCGACTGATTTTTCTCTCTGGCACAAGTGTTTTTCGGGATTTTTGAGGACGAAAAGACGAGGTGTGATGATTGATAATTGATAATGGCTGAACAGAAAGAACTCTCTACATATAGGAGCACTGAGATGCCGTGCAATGTGCACCACTACAGGAGGACACAGACATGAGATTGGCGCGGACAGTATAAATACGGCGAAAGTTTACTGTCGCATGTACCACCATTGAATATATGATGGACATCAAGCCACGGGTAAAGATAAGCACGCACAAAAGCATATGGGTAAGTTTGCGGGAGATGAATACTCGCGTTCTGTATTTTTTTTGTAAGTTTGCCATAATTTGTAAATCACACGACATATATAATATATATAATGAAGCACAAAAACTATTTGTTGGGTTTTGTTTTGGCTGCAATCGTTTGCTGCAGCTGCGCCCATTCCTCGATAGGCAATTTGGTAGGCAGCGACCGCGATGAACATGGCTGTATTGGCTCGGCCGGGTATACATGGAGCTATGCCCTGCACAGTTGTGTCAGACTGTGGGAGGCTGGTACACGCTTTGATGCCGGCCCCGAGCAGGTATTCCTTATATATAGTGCCGATTCTACATTTGCCGAAATTTTTCCGTCAAGCGGCAAGTCGGTACTTTGCAAACGGGTTAAGGGCACGAATGTGTGGAAACCGCGCAAGGGACACGAAGAGGTGTCGATACAAAACGGCGTTACTTGCGTCAAGGTGAACAATTATAATTATACCAGGGCTAACGACTGACACAGCACACTGTAGCCCACAACTTAAAGCACAAGCACCAACAAGAGCCAATCGCATTGGGCCCTTGTTGGTGCTTGTATGGTTTGTATGGAAAAGGACAAGTGACGTCCGGACTACAACCATGGGGTATAAAATGAAGCAGCATGCGCCTCACGGCGAACACTGCCTCTCGTCATTTACCTAAAAAACACTATTACCTTATAGCTTGTAATACCTTTATATTGAATGGCAGGCAGATGTGATGCGCTGCGCATTGTTTTGTCATTTTACGTTTGCAAATGTAGTGCTTATTTTCGTTCGCTCCAAACTTTTTAGACAAAGCGACGGTTTTTGTCGACGAAATTATCGTTATGCAACAATTATGCAAGTTGTATTCATTTTGTGTCAGTATATGAGGATAATTACTACGCGTTTGCTACCACTGCGGGGCAAGAACAACTTGATACAACCTTTGTAATAAACGCCGATGACAGGAGCCTCAACACCACTGCAAACACCGGCATATATTTTCACAAAGTTTCGACACAGTTCTTTTAATTCTTCTTGAAAAAGCGCGTTTTGTTCATCTTTATAAAATGGGATTGTCAGGCCCTGACTGCGCACAGTTTTTTCATACGCACATGATAGGCTACAAGCACCATGGCGCCTGTGAGCACCCACGACAACGGGTATACCTGCAACAGCTGCGCGAACCCATGGTAATGCGGACTCGCCACAAAGACCCACACCATGCGTAACACGCAGGTGCCGAACACGGTCATGATGGTGGGCAACATGGACTCACCCATGCCACGCAAGGCAGAACCCGAGATTTCGTAGCTGCAGGCCAGGAACTGAAATAGCAGGACGCCCTGCATACGTATGGCTCCGTAGTGAATGACTTCGGGGTCGGCGGTGAAGAAACTGAGGAAGAAGTGGTTCTGCCAAGTGAACAGAGCGTTGGCAGCGAAACAACCTACAAGGCCCATCAACATGCAGATGCGGAAGATGCGACGCACGCGGTCGTATTTGCCGGCACCATAATTCTGACCAATGAACGATATGGCCGCACCATTGCAAGCCACAATGATGTAGTAGCAATAATACTCGAAGTTGACAGCCGCAGCCGAGCCCGCTATGGCCGCAGAGCCGTAGCCATTGATGGCACTCTGCACCACCACATTGGACAAGGAGAATACCATGCCTTGCAAACCTGCCGGCACGCCAATTTGCAGCATGCGGCGCAGCTCTTTGCCATAAATGCGCATGTGGTTGAACTGCAACTGCAATGCACCCTTTTCGCGACGCAACAACACGACTATACATGCGGCACTGACCATATTGGCTATGGCTGTGGCGATGGCCACGCCCTCAACGCCAAGGCCGAAGCAGATGACCAACACAAGATTGAGCACGGTGTTAATAACACCAGCCACCACCAAGATGTAAAGCGGCCGGCGGGTGTCGCCCACACTGCGCAAGATGGCGGCTCCAAAATTGAATATAAGAAAGAAAGGAATGCCCACAAAGTAAAGACGCAGATAGAGCACGGCCATGTCGAGCACATCGGCCGGGGTGTCCATCAGTTCGAGTATGGGCCGCGACACGCCTATGCCGATAAGCATCAGCAGCACGCCACTGACGACGCTGACCAATGACACGGTGCTGACGGTGCGTCGCACACCCTCGTCGTCGCGCTGACCAAGGTGATTGGAGAGCACGACATTGGCACCCATCGATATGCCAACAAAAAGGTTGATTAGCAGACTGATAACGGGTGCGTTACTGCCCACTGCGGCCAAAGCTTTGCTGCTGGCAAAGCGTCCGACCACGGCCACATCGACAGAATTGAACAACTGTTGCAACAAGCTGCTGGCAGCAAGCGGCAGGGCAAATATCAGTATTTTCATAAAAAGAGGACCATTGAGCATGTCCACTTTGGTTGAAGTCTGACTCATTGTATTATGTGTCGTTATTATAAGTAGGTGCAAAGGTACATCTTTCGGCAGGACTGAGGCTTACCCTTATGGCCGTTTTTGGTTTATTTACACGTTACAGCCGAGTTACAGAAGGTGCAACGCACATAATGCGCCCCACCTTGGAGTGTTACAGACTGACGCAGCGATAATACATGATTATCAATAAAGTAAGCACCACAACACTCTTGACGATAAACAATATTTATAAAAAAGTTGTCTTAAAAGTGGGGAAAAGTGGGGGAAAATCCGTACTTTTGGAAATTCTTAGGAGATATGATGAGATTTACAGGTACAATCGATGCCAAACTCGATGCCAAAGGGCGCGTTTTTTTGCCGTCTGACTTCCGCAAGCAACTTGCCGAGTCAGACCCTCGGTTGGTATTGAAACGCGATGTGTATCAGCCTTGTCTTGTGATATATCCCTATGCGGTGTGGAATGCCGAGGTAGACGCGTTGCGCGCAAGACTCAACCGATGGGACCCTCGGCAGGCTATGCTCTTCCGCCAGTTTCTGGCCAATGTGGAGGTGTTTACACTCGATGGTAACGGCCGCTTTTTGATTTCACGCAAAATGCTTGACGCTTGCGCCATCACCGACCGCACGGTGCGCTTTATGGGCGTTGACGACCGCATTGAGGTGTGGAGCGTGGCACAGAGCACCAAACTGCTGATGAGCGACAGCGATTATGCAGAGTCGTTGGCCAAAATCATGGGTGAAACGCCCCTTATGGACAACAATCACACCGCAATATATTAAAAACTTTAACCATATAACACCATACAGCGTGTATCATATACCAGTTTTACTCAACGAAACAGTGGACGGGCTTAACATTAAGCCCGGTGGCATCTATGTAGATGTGACCTTTGGCGGAGGCGGACACAGCCGCGAAATATTGCGGAGGCTTAGCGATGACGCCCACCTCTACAGTTTTGACCAAGACGCCGATGCAGAGCAAAACATACCTGATGGCGACAAGCGCTTTACCTTTGTGCGGAGCAATTTCAGGTATCTGAAGAACTGGATGCGCTACTACGATGTGGAGCATGTTGATGGCATACTGGCCGACCTTGGCGTGTCGAGCCACCATTTTGACGATGAGGAACGCGGTTTCTCGTTCCGCTTTGATGCCCCCCTCGACATGCGCATGAATGAACGCGCTGGTGCTAACGCTGCCGATGTGGTGAACAAATATGACGAGGAGCGGCTGGCTAACGTGTTTTACCTATATGGTGAAATGAAAAACAGCCGCCGGCTGGCTTCGACCATTGTCAAGGCACGCAGTGCAAAGGCTATTTGCACCATTAACGACCTGCTTGAGGTGGTAAAGCCACTCATGCCACGCGAAAGGGAGAAGAAAGACCTGGCGCGCGTGTTCCAAGCCCTGCGCATAGAGGTTAACCACGAAATGGAGGCGCTACAAGAGATGCTTGAAGCGGCGTTGCAGGTGCTGCGGCCGGGCGGACGGCTGAGCGTGCTCACCTACCACTCTCTTGAGGACCGTATGGTGAAGAACTTTATTCGCGCCGGACGCATTGACGGCAAGGTGCAACAGGACTTTTACGGCCGCAGGCTGACGCCGTGGCGGGCCATAAACAACAAGGTCATTTTGCCTTCGGCACAGGAGCAGACCGAAAATCCGCGAAGCCGCTCTGCCAAATTGCGCATTGCCGAAAAACTCTGACTCTACCACATTACCATCAAGACTATAACAACAGAACATGAGCAAGAACGATATGCCCGAAGCCGCTACCGACAACAGGCGCCCTGACTCTGAGGAACAGGAAATTGAACGCGAGGAACAAAATGCCCTGCAAGCTCTGCGCGAACTGACTGCTGACGAGGATACGCCCGCAGGAGAGTCGTGCAGCAAAATTACCTTGGCCTCGATATTGGGCGGCGACATATTGGGTGGACGCTGGTTCAGACGCCAATTTTGGTATATTGTGATGGTTGTGGCCATGATTATTGTGTATGTGAGCAACCGCTACTCGTGCCAGCGGGAAATGATTCAAAGCAAAATGCTGACCGACACACTGCTTGACCGCCGATATAAGGCGCTGACCCGATCGAGCCAACTCAAAGAGAAAACGCGACGAAGTTGCATTGAAGGGGCTCTGACCGACACCACACTGCAAACGGCCAACACGCCATCGTTTAATTTGAAGGTGGACGAATAGGCAATACGCTACAACGCACATACAATATATTGTATAATAGGCATAAACATTCTTTGTAACACTCTCCTCTCACTACAAACAAGTTGAAATGAATTTCCCCGTCAAACAAGTTACTAAGCGCTACGCTGTCATAGGATCAGTATTGGTGCTGGCAGGTCTTTCCATATTAGGGAAGGCCATCTACATCATGACGGTAGAGAAGAACTTTTGGGAACAGGTGAACGACCGCTTTATCAAGGAGAATGAGGAAGTCATACCCACGCGCGGCAACATTCTGGCCGACGACGGTGAGGTGCTGGCAGCCTCATTGCCCGAGTACAAGCTATACATGGATTTCATGTCGTGGGAGAAGGACCCCAAACGACGCGCCAAAGAGCAATTTAACCGCGACAGTTTGCTGCACGCCAAAATGGACTCTATCTGCACGGGCGTGCACCGTATATTGCCCGACATAGACCCCGCAGAGTTTAAAGAATTGCTATTGAAAGGCCGCGAGAAGGAGAGCCACCACTGGCTGCTATATAAAAAGCGTGTATCGTATATTACCTACCGACAACTCAAGCAGTTGCCTTTGTTCAAGATGTCGGCCAATGTGGGCGGCTTTCATACCGAAGAGTTCAAAATGCGCAAGAACCCGTTCGGCCACCTGGCAGCACGCACTATTGGCGACCTGTACAAGACCGACGGCAAACCGCGCACAGGACTTGAGTTGAGCTTTGACTCTATTCTGCGTGGCGAGAAGGGGTCGGCACACCGCCAAAAGGTGCTCAACCGCTACCTTACCATCATAGACAAACCCGCCATAGACGGCTACGACGTGATGACCACACTCAACGTAGGCATGCAGGACATCTGCGAAAAAGCTCTCTCGGACAAGCTTACCGAGATTGACGCCAACTCGGGTGTGTGCATACTGATGGAGGTGGGCACCGGCGACATTAAAGCCATGACAAGTCTGCGCCGCATGGCCGACGGCAGCTATCAGGAAATAAATGCCGATGCTGTAAAGAACCTGTACGAACCTGGGTCGGTGTTCAAACCCATGTCGTTCCTTGTCGGCATGGACGATGGCTACATACACATGACAGATATAGTGGACGTGGGCTGCGGTATTAAAGAGATGTACGGCCGCAAAATGCGCGATGCCAACTGGCGCTCGGGCGGCAGCGGTGTGGCAACTGTGCCACAAATTCTGCAAAAATCGCTCAACGTGGGCGTAAGTACACTCATCGACCGCGCCTATCACGACAATCCTCGCAAATTTGTTGAGGGTATCTACCGCATTGGTGTAGCCGAAGACTTGAAGATACCTATTCCGGGCTATGCCAAGCCCCGTATCCGCATGCCAAAGGCTGACGGATCGAACTGGTCGAAAACGGCTCTGCCATGGATGAGCATCGGCTACGAGACTCAAATTCCGCCTATCACCACAGTCAACTTCTACAACGGCATTGCCAACAACGGCAAACTATTGCGGCCACGTCTGGTTAAGGCCATTCTGCACAACGGCGAGGTGGTCAAGGAGTACCCCGTAGTGGTGCTGCGCGAACACATGGCCAAGGCCGAAGCGGTGAAGAACATACAAGACTGCCTTGAAAGCGTGGTGAGCGTGGGACTTGGCAAGAAAGCCGGTTCACCCTACTTCCACGTGTCAGGCAAAACGGGCACCGCACAGGTATGGACCAAGAGCGGCTTTGCCTCACAATATCTTGTGTCGTTTGCAGGCTATTTCCCGTCTGAAAAACCGCTTTACTCGTGCATCGTGTGCATACAAAAAGGCGCCCCAGCTTCGGGCGGCGGCATGTGCGCACCAGTGTTCAAGCGCGTGGCCGAAACTGTGATGGCACAACGCAGGTCGGACGACTACACTGCCGCACGCGACTCCAACAACTGCCTCAACCCGGTGGTGAGTGCCGGCAGTCTGACAGCCGCACAGTCTGTACTCGAACAGCTCGGCATCAAGTTCACTTCGCCCGTCAACACCGAGGACGCACCACTCACCTGGGGCCACTGCAACACCACGAGCCAAGGGCTTAACATGAACGTGGTTGAAGAGGTGAAGGGCAACATTGTGCCCGATGTACGCGGCTATGGTTTGCGCGACGCCTTGTTCCGCCTCGAAAAGCTCGGACTCAAAGTCAAAGTGCGCGGCATAGGACGTGTAACGCAACAAAACATGCAGCCCGGCTACCACTTTAAGCGTGGCCAGCAAATCGAAATCATACTTGGCAACCCCGAGGATATACCGGCAGCCGAACGCGACACGACACAACAAAATGCCGAGCAGACCAAGGCGCAGCCCAACGAGCCTGAAGACTCCGAACTGACGCCCACAGCCGCTGACGAAAAGAAGTACCAGCAGACTGAGCAAGCGCAGCAGCAAAAGATGCAGGAGCGAAAGGCTGAAAAGGCCAAGCAGAACCAGGCTGAGCAGGAAAAGAAAAAGCAACCGGCACAGTCTAAGCCCAAAAAGCAACCGGCTATAGAGCCCAAGCAATCGACGACATCTGCCCAAAAGAAGAGAGACAGAAGGCCCGACAACAAGAATGCCAAGCAGTCCGCAACTTCTTCGGACAAGAAGGAAAGCAAGAGGGGCACCACAAAGAGTGCAAACACCAGCAAAAAGCATAAGCCGGCAGACTAAAGCCGTAAATCTTTTGCAAAAAGCATGCCAAGCAAGCTAAGAAGCAAACAACATAGTCAACAACATATATCTACATAGACACTACAATGAAACTATCAGACGCACTGAAAAAAGTAACAGTTGTAGCCGCAAAGGGCGATCTGCAACGTGAAATAACAGGTGTTAATATTGACTCAAGAAAAGTGGTAGCCGGCGACCTGTTCGTAGCCGTAAAGGGCACGCAAGCTGACGGTCACCTTTACATACCCAAAGCCATAGAGCAAGGTGCTGCGGCAGTGTTGGTAAGCGAACCCATACCAGCCGATACCCCCGATAGTGTGACGTACGTGCAAGTGGCCGACACCGAAGATGCTGTGGGCAAAGTGGCCACACAATTCTACGGCGACCCCACCACCAAACTCAAGCTGGTGGGCGTAACAGGCACCAACGGCAAGACAACCATCGCCACAGTGCTCTACAACATGTTCCGCGCCTTCGGCCACAAATGCGGTCTGTGTTCAACAGTGTGCAACTACATTGACGGACGTGCCATACCCGCCGACCACACCACTCCCGACCCCGTGACTCTGAACAAGCTCCTGGCACAAATGGCCGACGAGGGGTGCGAATACGCCTTTATGGAATGCTCGTCACACGCCATACACCAAAAGCGTATTGGCGGCCTGCGCTTTGTAGGCGGCATATTCACCAATCTCACACGCGACCACCTCGACTATCACAAAACGTTTGAGAACTATCGCAACGCCAAGAAAGCCTTCTTCGACGGACTGCCCAAGGGAGCCTTTGCCATAACCAATGCCGACGACAAGAACGGCATGATTATGGTGCAGAACACACAAGCCACCGTGCGCACCTACTCCACCCGCACCGTAGCCGACTACAAAGGCCGCATTCTGGAGGAGAGCATCGAAGGCATGCTGCTCGACATCGACGGACGCGAAGTAAGCGTGCGCTTTGTCGGCCGTTTCAACGTGTCAAACCTGCTGGCAGTATATGGTGCCGCACTGATGCTGGGCAAGACACCCGAAGACACCCTGCGCGTGCTGTCAACGCTGCACCCCGTCAACGGACGTTTCGAGGCCATTCGTTCACCCAAGGGCTTCAGTGCCATTGTCGACTATGCCCACACGCCCGACGCCTTGGTCAACGTGCTCACCGCCATCAACGAAATTGTGCGCGGCAAGGGCAAAGTCATCACTGTGTGCGGTGCCGGCGGCAACCGCGACAAAGGCAAGCGTCCGCTCATGGCACAGGAGGCAGCCAACCGTTCTGACCGTGTAATTATCACCAGCGACAACCCACGTTTTGAGGAGCCACAGGACATCATCAACGACATGCTTGCCGGCCTTAACGACGAGCAGAAACAAAAGGTCATCAGCATTGTCGACCGTCGTGAGGCCATACGCACAGCCACCATGCTGGCCCAGCCCGGCGATGTGATACTCGTAGCAGGCAAGGGCCACGAGCCCTATCAAGAAATCAAGGGCGTAAAACACCACTTCGACGACCACGAGGAGATAAAGAAAGCCTTTGGCATCAACTAACCACCAACCAACACCCAATATTTCGCAACAATGTTATACTACCTTTTCCGTTTCCTCGAGCAGTTCGGCGTGTCGGGTTCGGGCATGTGGTCCTACATATCATTCCGTGCACTCCTGGCCCTCATTCTGGCCCTTGTCATATCGGCATGGTTCGGTGAGTACTTCATAAAGTGGATGAAGCGCCACAACATCAGCGAGACACAGCGCGATGCCAGCATCGACCCCTTTGGCGTGCAAAAGATTAACGTGCCATCAATGGGCGGCATTATCATCATCGTGTCGATACTTGTACCATGCCTGTTACTCGGCCGTCTGCGCAACATCTACCTCATACTGATGCTCGTCACCACCGTATGGTTAGGTCTGTTGGGCTTTTTAGACGACTACATCAAGATATTCAAGAAGAACAAGGACGGCCTCCCCGGGCGCTTCAAGATAGTGGGGCAAGTGTTGCTCGGGCTGTTTGTCGGACTCACGCTCTACCTCAGCCCCGATGCCACCATACGCGAGAACATCGAAATGCAGCAGCACGGCCAAACTACCGAAATCGTGCACAAGAGCCAAGCCGTCAAGAGCACCAAGACAACCATACCCTTTGTCAAGGAGAACAACTTCGACTACGCTGAACTTGTAAGCTTCTGCGGCAAGTACAAGACACAAGCCGGTTGGATAGTGTTTGTGCTTGTCACGATATTCGTCATCACTGCCGTATCGAACGGAGCCAACCTCAACGACGGCATGGACGGTATGGCCGCGGGCAACTCCGCCATTATATTCATAGCCCTTGGCATACTGGCCTACGTGTCAAGCCACATAGAGTTTGCCTCATACCTCAACATCATGTATGTACCAGGGTCGCAGGAGCTTGTCATATTCACCTGTGCCACAGTAGGCGCGCTCATCGGTTTTCTATGGTACAACGCCTACCCGGCACAGATATTCATGGGCGACACCGGTTCGCTCGCCATTGGCGGCATCATAGCCGTGTTGGCCATCATCATTCACAAGGAGTTGCTCATACCCATACTGTGCGGCATATTCCTGCTCGAGAGCCTCAGCGTCATACTGCAAGTTGAATGGTACAAGCTCGGCAAGCGCAAAGGCGTGAAGCAGCGCATATTCAAGCGCACGCCCATTCACGACAACTTCCGCGTATTACCCTCGCAGCTCGACCCCGAGTGCAAATATCTGTGCAAGTGGCCGCATGGAGCATGGCACGAGTCAAAGATTACCATACGCTTTTGGATAACCACCATCATACTTGCCGCGCTCACCATCATTACATTGAAAATAAGATAACACAACAAGATAAGTAGGTGTTCAAAATTATTTTTACATTGACAGTGCATTATCGGGGCGCAGATGTTCCCTTCGGGTGAGGGAGCATAGCGGGCTATGTGACCGAAGCCGAAGGGAACAGATGCGTCTCGAGAATGTGCTTTCAATGTAAAAATGGCACCTACTGATTGTATAAAATAATTTTGAACACCTACTTATATGCAAATAATCGAGTATTTCATACAAGGCAAACGCAACAATGCGCAGTTGTGTGAGGACGGTTGGGTAGTCACTCCCCATTTTGCGGCAGTTGTCGACGGCAGCACCTCCAAAGTGGCCGGGCGCAATGGCGGACGCATGGCCATGGAACTGGTGTGCAAGGCCCTGCACACCTTGCCCCCATTGGCCGACAAGGCCACTATGCTGCACCACCTGACCGCCGTGCTTGCAGCACACAATGTGCCGCAAGCCGCCACAAAGGCCGAATACCGTCTCACCTGTTCGGCCGTCATTTACAGTGCAGCGCGCCGTGTGGTGTGGCAGGTGGGCGACTGCTTATGCCGTTTTGGCGGAACCACCTACACACACAACAAATTAGTCGACACCATACTGACCGACGCACGTTGTCATGCCGTGCAATACCTGTTGGCGCATGGACACACCGCGGCCGACATCATGGCCAACGACCTTGGCCGCGCCATAATATTCGATGCACTGCGTGAGCAGACCAATTTCCAGAATGATCCCAATCCATATAACCCCTATCGCTATCCCGTGTTCGACGGCACACCAGTTGACAACGCCCTGGTGCCCGAATTGCCGGTGCCAAAGGGAGTGGGGGAGGTGGTGCTTGCTTCAGACGGCTACCCCATGCTCTTCGACACTTGGCAACCCACCGAGGCGCATTTGCAGCAAGTGTTGCAGTCCGACCCGCTTTGCATCGCTGCCAATGCTGCCACCAAATGCTTGATGGCGGGCAATGTGTCGTTTGACGACCGCTGCTACCTGCGCATCGCGACAAATTGATTGGCGGGTTGATGGGGTGACCAACTCCGCCAACTTCACTAACTCGTCACAGCCCCCCTCGTCATCTAAATCCCTCCCGCCAAACTTGCCCCGTATTGAATTTCATGCTAACTTCGCGCCCATTATGACAAATATCCTATTCATTTGCCTCGGCAATATCTGCCGTTCGTGCACAGCCGAGGAAATATTCCGTACAATGGTCCACAAGGCCGGCCATGATGCCGCCTTCCACATCGATTCGGCAGGTCTCATCAACTATCACGAAGGCGAACTGCCCGACAAACGTATGCGCAGCCATGCTGCCGACCATGGTTATTACCTCACCCACCGGTCGCGCCCCATCACAATGGCTGATTTTGACAAGTTCGACCTCATCATAGCCATGGACGAGCGCAACCGCGACAATTTGCTGTCGATGGCCCCCAACGAAGCAGCACGCAGCAAAGTGGTGATGATGGCCGACTACCTGCAGCACCACGAGGACGTAACCATCATACCCGACCCCTATTATGGCGGAGCCAAGGGATTTGAACTGGTTATAGAATTGCTCGAGGACGCCTGTGAGGGGTTGTTGCTCCAACTAACTGCAAATTAACAACGCGTTTTTACTACTGTAAAATGCAGTTGTCAAAATAAAATGTTACATTTGCACTAAGAATAAGCTAAGGCAAAACATCAACAGACATGTTGAAAGGGAGAGGTGGCAAGCAATCAGCTTGCAGGGCAAGCACTTTGTTCGCTTCACTTTTAACAGCGCTGGCTTGAAAGCCATTTATACTTGTCAACTTGTTAACCCCGATATTTGCCAACATAACAAGAAACTATTAACAACATAAACACGCAATACGTATAATATCATGGAACAGAAAGATTTGCAGCACATTGCCAATCAGTTCGAGATTAACGGTACAGTGGCCGAAGTAAAGCCTCTTGGCAACGGCCTTATCAATACAACCTACAAGGTGACAACGGCCGAGGCCGACGCACCCGATTATGTGCTCCAGCACATTAACAATGCCATATTTCCCGATGTGGACATGTTGATGAACAACATTGTGGCTGTGACCACCCATATCCGTAAAAAGCTTGAGGCAAAGCACACCGACGACATCGATCGCAAGGTGCTGCACTTTGTACCCTGCAAGGATGGCAAGTACTACTACATCTTCGACAACAAGTATTGGCGCGTAATGGTGCTCATACCCGATGCAGTATCTAAGACAGGTGTAACCCCCGAAGGTTCAAAGATCGTGGGCGAAACATTTGGCGACTTCCAGGCCATGTTGGCAGATATCCCTGTGCAGTTGGGTGAGACCATTAAGGACTTCCACAACATTGAGTTCCGCTTGCAGCAGTTCCACGATGCAGTTAAGGAAGACAAGATGGGTCGTGCAGCCGGCGTGAAGGATATTATCGACGAAATAGAAAAGCGTGCCGACGACATGTGCCGCAGCGAGCGCCTTTACCGTGAAGGCAAATTGCCCAAGCGCATTGCACACTGCGATACCAAAATTGACAATATCCTTTTCGACAAGAACGACAACGTGCTTTGCGTTATCGACCTCGACACCGTTATGCCGAGCTTCATCTTCTCAGACTTTGGCGATTTCCTTCGTTCTGCTGCCAACACCCAGCCCGAGGACAGTCCGGAATACGACAAAATCGAATTCCGCATGGACATCTTCAAGTCGTTCACCGAAGGTTATTTGAAGACGGCGCGTGCTTTCCTCACCCCCATCGAAATTGAGAACTTGCCCTACGCTGCCAAGCTCTTCCCCTACATGCAGTTGGTGCGTTTCTTTGCAGACTACCTTAACGGCGATACTTACTACAAAATCCAGTATCCCGAACACAACCTCGTGCGTTCACGCAACCAGCTCACTTTGCTCAAGCGTGCTGAGGAGAAGGAACCCGAAATGGTGGCCTTCATCAAGCAGCAGCTTGCATAAACTCTTAAAGGGAGTCAAGTTGAAGGGGTGTCCCAATCAACTTGCCGGTCTTTGAGCTTTATCAGAAGGCAATAATGAATAACTGAGTCCACTTTGAAGAACAACTTCTTAAAGTGGACTCAGTTATATAATCAACTCTTTTATCAAATAAAAGCCGACTTCATAAAATAATGTAGTTGGCTTTATTTTATTCGGGCGGAAGTTTTTTTGTTGTAGAGTGGAAAGAAAAGGGAATGACCGTGAACGAGATGCTTGACCTTGAAAATCTGTTCCACATAACCCAAACGGAAACAGCATTGTTTGAGCTTTTGAAGATGATATCTAAAATTCAGCCGTGAACAATGAGCAAAGAGTCATCTCCCCATCATTGTATGGTTTCGATACAAATGATTAACTAAGTTATCCACCATCAAAGGTGGTAAGTTACCACCTTTGATGGTGGTAAATAAAGCATCGAATAATATGATATTAGGAATACACTCTGCATTATTGTGTGCATTGCGTTGATAATCAGTGTTATGGTGTTGTTTGATAACAACCTTGATAATTCTGCTGGAATCAACAGATATTGCTAAAAGTAGCGACCGAATCAAACAACTGTATCTATTCTTGTGTAATTCTTACGTAAAAGATTTGGTTGGTGGCGTTTATTGTGTATATTTGCAGTGTAAAACTTACACAAGATATAGACGCAATGTAAAAATGGAGCAAGAAATGTACAGTTACAAATATCCACATCCATCGGTAGCAACCGACTGTGTAATCTTTGGTTTTGATGGAATGAAATTAAAAGTATTGCTCATAGAACGAGGAGCAGAACCATACAAAGGAAAGTGGGCTTTTCCTGGTGGCTTTATGAAAATGGATGAATCTGCGGAGCAGGGGGCATTACGAGAACTAAAAGAAGAAACCAATCTGTCGCCTTATTATATAGAGCAATTTCATTGTTTCACAGATCCAAATCGTGATCCTCGTGAACGTGTCATCTCTATTGCCTTTTTCGCTCTTGTGAAGATTGCAGAAGTAAAAGGTGGCGATGATGCAGCCAAAGCGGAATGGTTCAGTATGGACGAAATACCACAACTGGCTTTTGATCATGACCTCATTCTTCGTATGGCATTAGATAAATTGCGTGAACGCATTCACTTCCAACCAATCGGTTTTGAATTATTGCCTAATAAATTCACATTAAAAGAACTCCAAATGCTATATGAGGCAATTTTAGGTGTAAACTTTGACCGACGCAACTTTGCCAAGAAAATGCTTTACCTCGACATTCTCACTCAATTAGAGGAAACTGTCTGGCCTACTCCTAAACGTAAAGCATATCTATTTAGTTTTAATCGTGAGAAATACGATGAGCTAAAACAGAAAGGCTTTAAGTTAGAATTTTAACACTATGGCTACGTTAAGAGGTTATAAATGCACAAAGTGCGGATATGTAGTTATGGCAGACTTTGTGACTAATTACTACTTCTTCTGTTCACATTGCAATGATATAGTAAAGGTGCCATTGCAAGAACAATATCCAATTTGCCCAAAATGTGGGCGAATGGATGGGCTTCGCACATGGAATCCTGTAGAAGGGCATTGTCCAAAATGTGGCAAATCAAAATTGAGTGAAAAAGGAAAACTAATAATGGCAGACTAATAACCATTAAATGTAAAGACTATGAAACTTAGAGATTTTTCTGTAACTCCCAATAAAATCACAGAGTTGTCATGTTGCGAAGTTTTTGTGTTTGGTAGCAACCTTAAAGGCTATCATGGTGGTGGCGCAGCACGTGTGGCCATGGAAAAATTTGGCGCAGAATGGGGTGTTGGCGTTGGTCCTACAGGTCAATGTTATGCAATCCCCACTATGCAAGGTGATGTAGAAACTATTGAACCTTACGTAAATAGGTTTCTCGAATACGCCAAGACACATCAGAATAACAGATTTTTGGTTACACGCATAGGCTGTGGCATTGCAGGATTTGATGATATGTATATTGCACCGTTGTTTGAGGAAGCTGTGAACATTCCGAATATTGCACTACCCAAAATATGGTGGGATATTATAGGCAAAGAATGTGGCGTATGGCGTACAAGTCCATCATATTCAAATTTTCCAAAGGTATGGACGCTAAAAACTCTAAATAAGTACACAACTCTACATAAATATGAGATTGGAGCAGGTGTCAAGACTTTCTTACCCGACCTGAAAGTTCGTTATATAAAGGGACGTGGCGAGTTTGGCTATGCCAAGTTTGGCGATTTCTTCTTTGATAGAAACAAAATGTATGTATGGGAAACGGACGACAAATACGCCGAGGAGCATAACGATGCAGTTGTTCGGGAAGTTTTCCATGACGAATGTAAAGGCAGAGGATATGTATGTCAAAGGATATATGCTGGTGTGCAAACCAATTTTCGAGACATCAACGGTGAGATAATATACACAGGTGATGTCATTAAAGTACAAGAGAAGAATGATAACACACCACAATATCTGGCTTTAGGAGCCATGTGTGATGCTGATGGGAGTGGATTCTATGGCTTCATCCTCGATAATAATAGTTGGCTATTGACCGATTGTCTCAGAGGACAGGCCAGTATTACGCGAATAGGTACCGTCTATTATCAAATTGGTAAAAATGAATTGGCGAGAGATGTTAATGAGCGTGTTATGGACTTCAATCTCGCAATAGAATCAGCAGAAGATCATGCGGTAACAGTGCTTATGACAAAATATACCCCGAACTTTGATCAGGAAAGATGGAAATACCAGGGATTGGAGATATTGGGCGTAGAAGAATTTGACTGGAGGTAACAAACGATTAACACTATAACAAACAACTAATGACATGGCAAATAATCATGGACAAAACGCACGACTTGGAGCTATTGGAGAAAGCTACGTGCAGATGAGACTCATGCAGCAAGGCTGGGACGCATTTAATGCTAATAGCACATACAACAATTACAAATCGGTGGACATTATATGTCTAAGACCCGAAGATGCAAAGATTCGGAAGCCACGTACTGCATTGATTCAGGTAAAAACGACAAAGGGAAAATCATTCCCTTTGGGATTTACAATAGACCAATGTTTAGACATGGATTTTCTTAAGGAACGTGTTATCGGCCCATGGGCTTTTATCGCCGTAGATTCGGAGAATGACACGTCTACATTCAGATGTTATGTACTCACTCGTAATCAAGTGATAGAACTTGCTTACAAAGCTCATGATTGGTACAAGAACATGTGGAAGAGAGATAAAGACATAAAGGGTACTTCGGTAGCAGCCTTAAACGAAGTGTGGCTGTATGGCGAAATAAAGAAGTGTGAAGGCACGACACCCCAACATCCTGCGTTTGTAAATCCACTGAAAGGAGCACAAACAAAAGAAGCATGGGAAAACATCTGGACTGAGTAATAAAAAAAAATCGAACTATACATGCGAACGCGCTCAAGCTTCAAACGCAACCTCTAATGGGGGCAACGCGTCCCGCGGAAAAATGCAATGCTCAAACACTAAATAAAGGCTCTCAGACTGTGCTAATTATACTCATGTCTGTGAGCCTTTGCTTTAATTTTCACGGACGCGTTGCTCCCATTAGTACTTGCGTTTCTTTGCAGCGCGTTTCAGGCAACTTAAAATTGAATACGGCCGAAAGTGAAGAGTGCAGACAAATTGTACAAAAACTTGATAGTGCATGTTACAGCAGAACGTCAATGCTATATTAACGCGTTAGCAAACTTATCTGTTAACCCGTTAACTTGTCAATCTGTTTGCTAATTCCGTCAACTGCGTTAAAGTGTCTGGCAGATGCGTTCAGGAGTTTGAATAAGTCTCATCTTGAACAATTCGTTGTCTTTTGGCAGATTTTTCACGAAAAATAAATACCTTTGTGGGCAAAGGGCGCATGTGCGCCTTGCAAGTAGTTTTCAGCATCTAACAATAACCCTATACAATTCAATGAAAAAGAAATCCTTATTTATAGGTATGGCCGCCCTCATCTTCCCCTCGACGATGATGGCGCAATACACCATCTATCCTGTGCCGCATGAGCAAACTGCTGGAACAGGCAAGGTGAGTTTTCCAACGGAGGTGACAGTGTCGTGCGACAAGGGCATTGACCAGTCTACCAAGAATCGCTTGACAAATATATTGTCGGCACATGGCATAACAGCCACATTCCTGGACGATGTTTCGTCCGTTGCGGCCAACATCTATCTGGGTGTGAATGGCACCAGTGGTCGAGGCAATGCGGTGGCAGCCGAACTCGGTCTGTCGCTCGACGTGTTGAGCAAGGAAGGCAAGTTTGACCGTCACATTGTGTCGCTCACCGATGGTGGGCAGGGTACTGCACGCTTGCTGGTGTTGGGCGAGAACACCGATGCCACCTTCTGCGGACTGGCTTCGCTCGAGCAGATGCTCGACAATGGCATTGCAGACCTCGAGACTGTGACCATCAACGACTATGCCGACTTGAAGGAACGCGGCATTATTGAGGGCTTTTATGGCAAACCTTACTCAAGCAGTGTGCGCAAGGACTTGTTGCGCTTCATGATGCGCTACAAAATGAACTGTTATGTGTACGGTCCCAAGAGCGACCCTTACCACTCAGGCAAGTGGGGGGAACCATATCCTACCGAACTGACAGAGAGCCAAAAAACATCAGGGTTTGTCTGCCAACAGGATTTGAAGGACTTCACGAGTGTGGCTGCCGATACCAAGGTAAGCGTGGTGTGGGCCATTCACCCGGGTAACGCCATCATGAACAGTGCCACGGTGGTGGACGACGTAATGAAGAAGTTTGGCAGTATGTACGACCTCGGTTTCCGTCAGTTTGCCATCTTTGCCGATGATGTGAATGTCCCTGGTGATGAGGCCACAATGAAGAAAACGGCCGACAATGTGGGTGCTATACAGCATGCCATTGAGGATAAATGGAATATCGCTGGCGCAGATCCGGCAGATACGGTGAAGGCCCTGCGCTTTACACCGCAAATATATTGCCGCGCTTTTGCTGGCCCCGATTCTCAGTTTAACAGCTTCTTCCAGGCAATGAGCAGTTTGCCCGCCAATGTGACGGTTTATTATACCGGTGGCGGTGTGTGGTCGGTGCCCAATAATAACGACCTCAACACGCTGCAGACACAGTTCGGTCGCCAGGCCATCTGGTGGTGGAACTACCCCTGCAACGACAACGGCACAGGTCCCAGCGAGATATACCCCCTGGATATGAAGAGCAACTTCGTGGACATGCCCAACGTGGGCGGTGGCAGCATTGCCAGCGAATTGACTGCCAGCAACCAGGGTATATTGTGCAACCCGATGGAGCAGGGCAATGCCTCGAAGACGGCCATCTTCTCGGCTGGCGACTACTGCTGGAACAACAAGGGCTTTGACAATATGAAGTCGTGGGAGGCTTCGTTCAAAGGCGTGTTGCCCGGCAATGAGTCTGCACAAAAGGCATACCGTTTCCTCGCCCCCTACTTGAGCAAGAACGACCCCGAATCACTCAACACGCTCATCAGCGACTACAAAAAGAGTGGCGATGCCACAGCACTCAACGCCTTGATGGACGAGATTGTGAACAACTGCGAAGTGATGTTGGCACTCGAAACCGCTGGTACCGAGAGCGAGCAACTGCTGCTTACCGACATCAAACCATGGGTGGTGCGTCTGCGCGACATGGCTATCACAACAAAGACCTTCCTGACTTGCAACAGCATGAGCAATGCAGAGGAAGCATGGTCAACCTATATGGGGACAAGCAAAAAGGCTGCGGCACTGTCAACTGACGCGGCTTATATGACCAAGCACATGAGTGGCTTTGGCTCAGATGGCATCAGCACGTCCGAGCGTCTGACGCATGCGTCATATCGCTATCTTACCCCCTTTGTAACTGGCTACCTCAATGCCCACGCCGTAGACAATTTCTTTGCAAAAGGCAACAGCGTCAGCGTGTTTACTAACAATGCTGCAAATGCCGACAAGGCTTCGGTGCGTGGCGGTAGCAGCAATTTGTATATCATGTCAACCTCTGCCCTCGAAATGGCAGATGGCGAATATGTGGGCATAGCATTGGCCAACCCCACACGTTTGACAGCCATCAACGTCAAGAGCACGTTAGTTGACACTTATGAGGTGCTTTACAGCCTCGACGGCAAGGTGTGGAACAAGGTTGAAGCCGATGGCGCCGCCCCCGAGGGTTATGTGCATTATGTAGTGTTGGTGAACAAGAGCGGTGAAAAACAGACGCTGCGTTTCAGAGCCAATGTATTCAGTATCGACCTTGCTACAAGCGCCGAGGTGGCCGGAGCGTCAGCCCCCGCTACCAACTATTGGCAAGATCACAACGCAACCTACCTCTACGACGGCAACTATAGCACTTATACTTGCTTGAACCGTGAACAGCAGGTGAACGATGTGTACCAGATAAACTTGAAAAAGGCTGTAAACATTGAGAATGTACGCATCTGTATGGGTACAACCAATGGTGATAATGCCAAGAAGGCATTGGTTCAAATTTCAGAGGATAACCGCAAGTGGATGTCGCTTAATGTAGCAGGTTCCAAGAGTGTGGAGTACGGCATCGACCTGCCACAGAACAAGGTGGTTGCTACAGTAGATGGCGCAGACGTGATTGCCACAGACTTTATTCCGACTGATACCAGTGGTAAGTTCAAACCGACTAAGGCCCGTTATGTGCGTTTCAAACTGACTGAAGTTCCAGACGGTAAAAAGTGGTTGCGCCTGAGTGAAATTGAGGTGAATGGCAAGCCTGCCAACGAACTTACGGCCATGCAGGACGAAAGTGGTATAAAAATTGGCAATGCCACTGATGGTGATGCTTCAACCTCGACAAGTGTCTATACACTGACTACTGCCTCAGGTGGCGAGTTTGTGTACAACTTGTTGAATGCTGCATACGTAAAGGCGGTAACCTTCTTCTGCACGCCCGAAACGGTTGACGGTCTCAAGTTTGCTGTGACAAATGACGGTACTACCTGGGACGACCTCGCTGCCGAGAGCAACAATGGTGTGGTGAAGGTCAGTCTCGGCGAGGACCAACGTGCTGCCAAGGCTATTAAGATTGTGTGGACTGGCAAGACGGTGCCCGCCATACACGAGGTGGCTGAAACAGCTGTTGATACGGACACGCCTCCGGTGGTTGACGGCATTGAGCAAGTGACAGCCGGCACCACAACGGGTGCTCCCATCATGACATTGGCCAATGGCATCGTCACGGCGCAATCAGCTCTTGGTCTGGCCAAGGCTGAGGCTTTCACAGCCGATGGCCGTTGTATCTTCAGCCAGTCATTGGGCGGTGTTAAGCAAGCTGTTATACCCGTAGCGGCTGGTGGTCAGCAAATGGTCATTGTAAAGGTGACCTTGGTTGACGGCACTGCCGAAACTGTCAAGGCTATTATTAAGTAAGTTCATGCGTAAGGGCGTTGACAGATACAGATATATTTGCCTGTAGTCTGTTGTAGCCTTTTCCTGCTAACTCATAATCCAGTCGGTGTTCATCTATAACAAACGCTGATTGGTCTATTAAACTCCGAGGTAGTTGTCTATCTCGGAGTTTTTTGCCAATTTTGCAACTGAAATAATAAACTAAACCGTGGCGGAAATTACGGGACGACTCGTCAACCCGTTAACTCATAAACCTGCTAACTCGTTACCCCGTTACCCCGTCAACTAATTCAGCTAACGCGTAAATAAACATCATTATCGCAATGAAGAAGTCTTATATTTCATTGGCTGTATTGGCCAGCTCTATGATGCTTGCCGCAAGTTGTGGCACAACAGCAGGCATCACCAGCAGCAACAGCTCGTCAAGTTCAAACACCACATCGTCTGCCATTGAAGCGGGCGCCTCGCTCCTTGGCAATTTGCTCAGCGGTGTGTTGGGTGGTTCAACACTTTCGGAGAGCAGCATTGTAGGCACATGGAACTACACGGGTGCCGACTGTGTGTTTGAAAGCGAAAATCTCCTGGCTAAGGCTGGTGGCGCAGTGGCTGCCAGCAAGGTGAAGAGCGAAGTAAATGACAATCTGGCCAAAGTGGGTATAAAGAAGGGCGCGTGCTCTTTTACCTTTAACAAGGATAACACCTATACTGCCAACTTGGGCGGACGTACCATTCAAGGCAACTATACACTTGATGCTAAGAACAAGAAAATCAAGATGACTTATCTTGGCGGTTTGGCTTCGATGACACCGCACGTTGCCATGAATAATGGCAAACTGAGTTTGCTCATTGAGAGCAGCAAGATGCTGACACTCATAAAGGGTGTTTCGGCTTTGAGCAAAAGTACTACGGCCAGCACTATTTCGACGGTGTTGAGCCAGTACAATGGTATGTACATCGGCATGCAGCTGAGCAAGTAAGTAATGCCCTCTGAGGAACAGACCAAATAACTGTTCCTTGCATCGGTTAATACAAGTCATGCGAGCGCGGACTTTTTTTAGTCTGCGCTCGTATTCTTTCATGCGAACGGACTCAAACCCCAAACGCTACCACTAAACGCTACCTCTAATGGGGGCGACGCGTCTCGAGGCTGCTGAAAAAAACCGACGCGGGACGTCGCCCCCATTAGTGCTTGCGTTTTCTATCAGATTGACAGGTTAAAAAGCGGATTTGAAGCCATGGGAAGAACTGTTATGCCAAGAAATTGCGCTCTAATGGGGGCGACGCGTCTCGCATCGGGGCATTTTTCAGCAGCCTCGTTAATCCGTCAACCCGTTAACCTGCCAGCCCGTTAACCTGTCAACCCGTTAACCCGTTACCCCGTCAACCAACAAGTAAATATTATATATCACTTTAACACTACACATCTATGAAACTAAGATTACTGACACTGCTCACGCTGGTGATGACCGTGCTGCACCTCAATGCAGCACCCGTCGAGCCACAAGTGAGCTCGGGCAATCAAGTGCATTGGTACGTGCTCAAATTCTTGAACCAGAACAATGTACTCGAAGCTAAAGGCGATGGTGCCGAAGTTAAAACTGCCGGTTTCAAAGGCAACAAGAACCAGCTGTGGAAAATTGAAGGCAATGCCACTACAGGTTACACGCTGACCTGTAAGAACGGCATGAAGCTCTATACCACCACAACTGCAAAGGAAGGTAAGTTCATGGCAGGTAACACACCTAACGAGAACACCCACTTTGTGTGGCAAGCCACAACCAACGCAAGCTATGCCGATGGTTGGGTGCTTTCGCCTAAGGCCAACACGCTCGTATACATGAACCAGTGGGGCGGTGCCGGCGCTGGCAAATCGCTTGGCCTGTGGAACGACAAGGCAAGCGCAGACCAGCCTCTTGCCTTTGTAAAGGCTGAGGATTTGCTCGGCGAAGCTGAAAACATGCTTCCCCTCATACCCTACCCCGCCAACCTTACGCGCAACGAGGGTACATTCAACCTCAAGCAGCTCACTGCTATCACCACCCCTGCTGGCGATGAAGCCGTGGCACGCTATGCACAGGAGTTTGCCACACAACTCGAAAAGACAAGCGGCATCAAGGTGCCCGTTAATCCTACTACGGCTGCCACCAGTCTGGTTATGACCAAGGACGCCGCTTTGGCACACGAGGCATACAAACTCACTGTGACCGAAGCTGGCATCAATATTGCGGCTGCCGATTCTACAGGTTTCTTCTACGCTATTCAGACACTGAAGCAGCTCATGCCACACGCAATATACAACCGCAGTGGCGCCAGCACCGCCATTGACTGGACCGTGCCCTGTGTGGAAATAGCTGACCAACCGCAGCTCGGCCACCGTGGTTACATGCTCGACGTGGCACGCCACTTCTTCTCGAAGACTGAGGTTAAGCGTATTCTCGACATCATGGCCACTTACAAGATGAACCGCTTCCACTGGCACTTGACAGACGACCAGGGCTGGCGTATCGACATTCCCGAATATCCGAAACTGGCCCAGGTGGGCGCTGTGCGCAAAGGCTCGTTTGTTAACGCCGGCGGCTCGTCAAAGTTCTTTGACGACACCGAATATGGCCGCGGCATGTACTATACACTCGACGACTTGCGCGAGATTGTGGCCTACGCCAAGAACCTCAACATCGAGATTATTCCCGAAATTGACCTGCCGGGCCACATGGTAGCTGCCGTGGCAGCATACCCCGAATTTAGCTGCGACCCCACCAAGAAGTACGAAGTGCGCATTGATGGCGGCATATCAAAGGACGTGCTGAACATTGGCAAGGACGAGACAATCGACTTTTTGAAGTGTGTGCTCGGCCACATGGCCGAAGTATTCCCCTACAAGTATATTCACCTTGGTGGCGACGAATGCCCCACCGACCAATGGAGCCACAATGCCGACTGCCTGAAGCGTGTAAAGGACGAGGGCTTGGCCGGTGTGAACGAACTGCAATCGTGGCTGGTTGAAAAACTCGGCCTCTACCTCAAAGAGAAGTATAACAAGGACATCATCTGCTGGGACGAACTCTTGGCTCACTGGAAGTCTGACAACACTGTGAAGCCCGTTATCATGGCTTGGAACCACATCAACAAGAGCAAGGAGGCTGCCGACAAGGGCTTTAAGAGCATTGTTGTGCCCTACCAGTCGCTTTACCTCGACATGATGCAGGTGCCCTTGAGCGAAGTGGACGTTAACGAAAAGTATCAAGGCGGTTGGGGCGACAACTGGGTCAACAGCGTTGAAACCGTATATGGCGTTAACCCTGTGGCAAGCCTCAGCGGCAAGGAAGACTTCTGCCTTGGTGTACAGGGCAACATGTGGACTGAAACCTGCAACGACAGCGTAGAGGTTGAATACCAGCTGCTGCCGCGTATGCTTGCCCTCTCTGAAACGGGCTGGCTGCCTGCTGCCAAGAAGGACTTTGCTTCTTTCTACATACGTCTGCAAAAGAACCGCGACATTCTCGATGCCAAGGGGCTTACTTACGCTACTCACTATTTTGACGAGCCCGACTTGACCGAACAAGAGGCTGCCGTAGCAGAAGCTGCAAGCTTGCTCGAGAACGCCAAGCCCGGCAAGGTAGGCTATCCCTCACAAACGGAATATGACAAGTTGAGCTCAGTTTACGCTCCCTTCATTGCCGACAACGGTGCAACTGGCGACGTAGCTGCTCTCAAGGCAGCCATCGCAGCTTACAAAACGGCTGCTGTGACCATGCCTGTTGAGGGTAAAACATACAAACTCGTTTCAGCCTCTACTTACTACAAGGCTAAATACGTTGGTTCAACAGCCTATGTTGATGGTTCGCAAATCCGTTTCCACTACACACCGCAGGTTGAACCCGAAGAACTTTGGCAGTTCACAGCCAAGGACGGTGGTTATGTCATGACAAACGCGCTCACTGGCAAGCAGGTTGTTATGCCCGCCAACAACAACGCCAATATCACACTGGCCGACGCTGGCACCACACTCACCATTGCTCAAGCTACTGTAGCCTCTGGCAAGTACAGCTATGTGGCAGGTGCGCTGAATATTGGCACCAACGGCAAGTACCTCTCAGCCGACTGCACAGGTCTTGTCAAGGCTGGCACTAACGCAGCACTCTGCTACCAGGGCACCTGGTACCTTGAAGAGGTGACTGACTTTACAGCTCAACTCAACGGCTTGGTCAAGAAGGCTAACCGCATTGTGGCCGAGAGCAATCCCGGCGCAATGGGCGAACCTACCGAAGAAGCCATTGCCCTGCTTTCAAACGACCTTATCGCACCTGCCACTGCAGCTGTAGCTGCCGGCAATGTGAGCGAAGCTGCTTACAAGCAATATCAGGAGGTTTACGCACAATACCTGGCCATGCCGCGCGTATCGCCCATCAGTGGAATTGACGAATCATATTACTACTACATTCGCAATGCCTTCTTCGACACCTATTATGCCGAAGCACAGGCCGATGGCACCATTGCACCGCGCACTAAGGGCGAGGGCGATAGCTTTTTGTGGCAGTTTGTTAAGAAAGGCGACAAGGTGAGCATCATCAGCAAGTTGACAGGCAAACCTGCCTACATCGACACTGAAGCCGATGGTACGAACTTGAAGACTGGTTCGCCCTACGAATGGGGCTTGAACGAATACACTTGCGACGAAGGCAAAACAGGTATTCAGATTATCACTGCCAATGGCGAATTCAGCTGGTATACCAATCCTAACGCCTGGAAGAATAATGTCATATTGAAGCCCAAAACTTACGGTGCTGCAATCTGGACATTTGAAGTTTCAAACGTTGCCACAGGTGTACACGCCACTACCGCCCCCGCAATCGTGCCCACAAGCTACTACGACTTGCAAGGCCGCCGCGTGAGCCAGCCCTCACATGGTGTATACGTTACTAACACGGGCCGCAAGGTGATTAAGTAATCACTAAGATACACATATTATTTGTTATATGCCGACCAAGGGGCATACATCAATCATTATGTTGATGTATGCCCCTTGTTGGCTGCGGCCGCTAAAGTCTACTGTAAAAGGCAGACTGCGGCACGTGTACTAAACAACGGGGGACGTACATCCCTGACTTCATCAATGCGCCACCCAATCAAATGGTGCAGAAAAGTGATGAAATCAAGAAAAAACGCAAGCACTAATGGGGGCGACGCGTCCCTAGGCTGCTGAAAAAATCCCGACGCGAGACGCGTCGCCCCCATTAGAGCGCAAATTCCTGGCATAACAGTTCTTCCCAGGGCTTCAAATCCGCTTTTTAACCTGTCAATCTGATAGAAAACGCAAGCTCTAATGGGGGCGACGCGTCCCGCGTCGGTTTTTTCAGCAGCCTCGAGACGCGTCGGTTTTTTCAGCGGCCTCGTCACGCGTCGGAAAAAAGATGCAGCTCTTATTTTGTAGAAGCGCAGCATTCTGTTAAGCAATCGTTTCATGGTGGTCAATGCAATTTGGTTTAGTACAAAAGTAAAGTGCTGCAAAGGTAACACCAAGACATTGCACCCATCAAAAAAAGTGTACAATTTGTACACAAATATTTGCTTCCTCCCCGTTCTCCCTCTTGTAAAAGAGTGCGTGTGTTTTTACTGCCATCTTACACTTTTTATGCGTAACAAGTTGATAATCAGATATTTCAATAGTGTAAGATGATTTCAAAGCATCTTACACTCCCCTGCATACATCTTACACACCCCACCCCGTTGTCTTGCAGTCGGTTTTGTCGTATGCGGTGGGTTTTACGCCACAGGGACGTAGAAGAATCTGTCGGAGCAACAGACTTTTCTGCTCCCCTATACCGTAATATCCTCCAGCCGTGTTTGTACCATGTGGCGGCGTGCAGGTAGTGTAGGTTGCGTGTAGGTAAAATTGGCAGCATCTTACACTAAGTAAAGTGTTGATAATCAGTGAGTTGTAGCGTATTAGTGTAAGATACAAGATACTCGGTGTGTAAGTTATTGTAGTGTGGTAAAAGGTCCCAAGTACCACTTTTTCATCGTGTACCTTTTGTAATTTATTGCTTTTCGGCGAAACGCAAGCATGCGAACAAACGCAAACACCAAACGCAAGCACAAAACGCAAGCACAAAACGCAAGCACTAATGGGGGCGACGCGTCTCGCGTCGGGAAAATAAAAAGGAAAGGC